>Ga0307511_10001304_pt1 | contig 26464 bp, 26 predicted proteins | sample 13_EM_MG_FD_200266 | JGI IMG/M metagenome (GOLD analysis project Ga0307511, IMG submission 200266) | Populus trichocarpa ectomycorrhiza microbial communities from riparian zone in the Pacific Northwest, United States - 13_EM | ecosystem: Host-associated > Plants > Roots > Unclassified | place...
AGTTTTACGGGGTTGTTTGCGGGGCTGGCAGTCGCACATTTTAGTAGGACATTGGCAGTAGTTGTGGGGTTGTTGGTGTGTATTGTTGAGGTATGTTAAGCCCCGAGGGAAACTCGGTGGATTGCGGGGTAAGAACGGTCTGGGTGCTAATAAGTGGTGAATTGTTGGAAAGTAGTTTTTGGCATTGAAAGGGATACATATAATACCATATCAGCGCCTGGAGAAGTGGCTAGGCAAGATAAACTACAAGAGTGCGATTTTGGATAATATTGCGTTCAAGTACGTCGAGTTATTCCTTGAACGCAGCTCACCATGGGCGTTGATTGCTTGCTAGCCGCACACGTTCTCTTCTTCTTTTTTCCCATGACCACTCCCGGCACGGAAGCTCACTAACCACCACTGCTGTGACATAGAATCGCATTTGGCGCTGCATTCACCACAGCCGCCGCAGCCTCATGGTAAACAACCTCCCACAGGTATAATCCAAACCCACGGGAGTTGCATCTTACCGTATATCACACAGCAAACACCTCTGAATCACGCCCCAAGGGGCTTGTTCGCCGCAAAGAAGAAAGTCCCTGTTTACAAGATATAGTGGTCAATAGCATTAATATTAATATCAATATAAAATATGTAATTATCAAGTGCAGCACATCGGTACATTTTTAGGTATATTTTTGGTTGCGTTACCCTCAACTCACAGAAGTAGAGAAGAAATGGACAAGTAACGCACCCTAAAAAGTTACTAAATCAAGTGAGCAATACTTACAGAGGGGTACTATGTACAATTCAAACGTTATTAAAGTATAAATGCCTGGAAGGAAGATATTGAGGGGAGCATAAGCTCGAACGAGATTGAATATCCCTTTATATATGTTTGTAATCACCAAATTGTTAGCTCTGGATGGTTGGCCGAGTGGTTATGGCGACAGTTTTAAGTACACCTGTACAATCACTGTTATCGAGAGATGCAAGGGTTCGAACCCCTTACCATCCAACATCTTTTTGTATTTTTTAGCAGTTTTCATTCCGAGAGCATGTACCCCCTTTCCATGGTTGGTATTTTGATATAAACCATGTCTACTTAGTACGAGAGACCCGTACCGCCAGACTGACATTGAAATGCCCTTCGACTGTATATTTTCATTTTATCTAGGCCCTCAAACTCATTCATATACATTTCTTACCCCCCCCCCTACTAGCCTATCACACTAGAAATGATAACGCCAACGTGTCTGTATTGAAAACACAAAAGAGCCTTTAAAAATAGTAGGGGCATCAAGAATATGACAAAGAACTTTAAGAGGAAAAGGGGCTTGTTTGGAAGGAAAAAAACAACAAAAAAACCAAAGCGGAAAATGATTAGAATACTAATCTACTAAATCATCGAATAAACAGACCTAGGCGATGGGAGTAACTCGCTTCCACTTCTTCATTTACTCCGTTGTAGCCTTATATAAAATCGTACTCACGTACTGCATTTAGTACCCCATATTAGCCGTGATAATTCCTCAACTCAAGCCAGATTCAACCATGGGGCAAAACTCACTTTCTTCTTATACCTCGTCGTTGCACTCACCGCCAAAACGTGATTCTTGATGGAGCTTGTCGCCAAATGATTTAGGACCACGTGGTTCGGGATTCCCAACACACTGTTATCATCCTTCAGATGGCTACTATTATTCAATATAACCTTGCCTAACATCAGCGGCAGCGTCGGCGGCGGGGAGACCTTCACCAACCCCCCCGACTCTCCTCTATCACCACCGTGCACCACACTACTTGTAACTACATACCTCTCCTGATTTTCTTCGAAATCACGGAGGTACGCTGGAATGGTGTCAGTATATCTTTGTGGGCGGGGTCGGGTGAAGGCAAACTGTTCATCTGCAGAGAGGGTAGAGTGGGTATGGGGGTGGTCGTGGTTGTGTTGTGGTTGAGGTGCTTGTGCTGGGCTAGGGTGTCTGTGAGCCTCGCTCTGAGACGCAGCAGAGGGATGCTGTTGGTGTGGAGGTGGGGGCTCGGTATGATCGGGTGAAGGCTGCCGTTCTAGAGGTGATGTGAGCATGTCATCTGCGTTGACCTCAAGATAGTTGACTAAAATCCCTGTGGAATCAACGGCCGTGGGGAGGGTATCTGATGTTCGGAGTTCATCATCCACAAGAAATTTGACGTGATGAGTCCCAGCTGGTAGTGGCACTATTGCAGATAATATTTTGCTCTCTGGACTGTTGCTCAAAATTATATCTCGTTAGATATACCCCTCACCCAGAGGTAGACAGTGAACATACCCCTTTGTCAAACGATATTTCTTTCTCCACCCACAAAAGGTTCCGGTGATATAAACCTTATTTCCCCCATCTGTCCAAGTCACCAGTGTCGGAATACTCCTACTCTCATCCACCGTCTCATCATCTTCCACCGTCGTCGTACTCCTAATACTACCCCTCCTTTGCAACTCCTCTGCTCCCGGCCCACCCATCCCAGCCGGCTCTAGAGGTTCCTCAGCAATAAAGGACGGTGTCTTACTCGGCTTCCCCGCCCTGAACGGATCCGGATTCTTAAATTGTGGTGGTAATCCCGCACCGTATATCCCGTCCGCAGCGACCGTACCGTAATGCTCAGGGATCCGCCCTACCCCAACAGCCCCCCCACCCCTACTCCCAATATCTACTCCTCCCGTACTGCCTCTCCTAACACCACTCAAATCCGACAGAAGTCCACGAGCGTCCAAAAACGCATGATCCCCCCCTTGCACTGTTGGTTGCTCGTACGCAACTCGGATAGGATACAGGCCCTGGTAGTTCTTCGTACTCGCTGGCGAAGGTGTGTGCGGAAGACTTCCCCTCCGAGCAGCTTGCACAGTAGGGCTCCGCTGTGGAGACGACACACAATTGGTTCCACCAGTGTTACCTAGTTGTGACGGCGATGGCGAGGGGGCTCCTTGACCCTGATGAGCTGCTCCGTGGGGGTGAAGCAGGTGGTGATGGTGGTGGTGGTGACTATGCGGCTGGTGCTGGGCACGACTCGGATTGTTCCCCATCTTATATACCTTTCTTCAAAAACAAGGATGGCTTGATCCTCTATTACCAAGATTCGAATCCCCCCTTCCCACTCCCTGCTGCGGCTGTGGATGCGGCTGCTCGATCTGCGGCTGCGGATGTTGTTTGGAAATGTAATATATGTATGATATGTAAGTATATGTATATGTATGCGTCTCTGTGTGTGTAGGACTAATGTGTTTTATGATATGTATGAATGCCGACGGTAATCTGATAGCCTTGAGACTAGATAGCCTCTAGGCTGGAATGTTCCAGTTGCGGGCCGGCAGCTCAAACAAATAATATTGTGCAGTCGAAGAGCGGGTTGGATATAACTCTTGATTGAGCAAGTTGCGTTATTTTCGAGGTCGGTCGATCAATTCCCGGCACAACGGAAACAAGACAGTAGTGCCCAGCCTTGGTTCTGGGCCTGGAGCAAACAGCGCCTGGGGGTTGGCTACCGTAGTGAGGATCAGGACAGGACTTCAAGGTCTATGTGAGAGATAATGGGGTGCAGAGGTGCAGAGGTGCTGAATGATGGATTTGTGCTACGTCCGATTTGGATACCTGATGACTCTGTTTCTTATATCTCTCCGCTCTCCCCAGCTCCCGCAGAATCTATGGATTGGGGTATATATTTCTGGCAAATGTACGTAGTCTGGGTATGACAAATGCAGCTCCAGGTGTAGGTTCGTTTTTATTTACCTTGATCGTCTAGATTCTAACACCTCTCTCCCACTAGCTCCTGTCAATTGCAGTGTGCCGAGTTGAGGGAATACCGGCTAATTGCGTGATAGGGGAAATAGTAGTTGCCGGTGTAGGGTTCGAGATACCTGCGAATGAGCTGATTTTTAAAAGGTATCAGTTGTTGTGATTGAGTCTATCCGGAAGATGGACCGAAGAAAGATAAGTTGCCAGTCGACAAGCTGGAGCCGAAGATAAGATGGATTAGATTAGATAATCACTTAACATTTACGTAGTGGCGTACAGTATGTATGTTATGTAGATGATGCAGTCCATGTCTATCACAAGCAACTGATCCTAGGCAGCCTAGGTATGTATGTATGTATGTACTGTACTGGGTTTTGTCAAGACACTGGCTCATCTCGTGAAATACTCTCAATCCCTCATGAAAACATCTCGCCGCATGCACATCATCGTCCGACTAAACTTCGAGGTATACGGGGTCGCGAATTCGAAACAAACGTCCATATTGACATGATCCGAGCTCCCATTCCTCCGAGCCGTCTAGATCCCCGCCGTAGATACCCGTTAACATAGCCAGCCAACTATCGCATCTACTGAATATTCCCTCAAATCTCCGCCATCACCACTCATTTTCCACGCCGTTTCGTCATCCGAGTTTTTCATCCTCAAGAGTCGGCGTCCATTAAGCTAGTCCCCTACTGGAGCTCCTCGCCCCCGCCCTCCGTGGCCACTTCTCCAGTCACCTACCTACGGCTGAGCTCCCACCACACCAAAAGCATGTCATCCACCCTTTCCAACATCGTCCTCTCCCCCTTCCACCTCCTTACCTGGTCCATCCGACACTTCGCCAGCACACTCCTCTTCCTCCTCTCGCCCTTCTTCATAGTCCTGTACTACGCCAGTTATGTCTTTGCACCGATCTACGCCCCCTTCGAATTCCTCTCCCGGTTTGAGCCCATATACATCTTTTGCGGGACAGCCGCCGTGATAGGTACAGCCAACAATTCGTCCTCACCTATCCTTGACCTTTTTCCTTCCCAAATGAGGGCTCACATGCTCCACTTTGTTTTGTTTATTATTGGAAGGTGACCTCATTTTTATGGGGTTGAAAACAACATATCATATCACATACTTCTCAAAAGTTTATGCCACTTTATTTTCCGCACAAGATACTTTGGCGCACGTGACCTACGTTCAACAAGGTCAACTTACCCTGAACTTTGCTAACAGTTCCAGCAGGTATCTCAGTAGGCTGCCTACTAGGCCTCACCAACTCCTTGCTCTTCTCTGTTCTTAACCTCACAAACCCCTCTTTTGCCTCCACACCAACCAGCTCAATAGCCTCTTCCGATAATTCCACCCCCCAAGGCATAAAACGTCTCCGAGATGAACGCCGTCGCCGGCGCTCAGAGCTCGAAAATCGGGGTAGGCTGCCTAAACGCCAACAAAAGGCTGAACCCCCCCGGACGCCACCCCAACGGAAGCCCAAATCCATCCCCACAATCTTGGAGGAAGAGGATGAGGAAGAATACGGGACGACTACACCGGCAGAGAGTTTAGGAGGAAGAGAAACAATCGGGCTCACACCGCTCAAACGGAAGGAGGAGAATCATTATGATACCGATGAGGAGTTTGGCTTTTGACCACGATGTAATCTTGCTCAATTCTGCCTGTTGCTTCTTGCTTTTATAAATACTTACTTTTTTATAACTACAATCACGCCAACTACTACAAAATGTCCATTTCTTGTTCCCACGGTAGATGCCCCGATAGATGAACAGGTCTAAAACCCATTATCATGGCCAAGCCCACCCCTATTCTACAGACAGCCAAAGATTTGAAAGAGAGATACCCAACTGCTGAGCTCTACGTCCAATCGCAAAAAAATTTTGACATGAATTCCTAGTTCCACAAATACCAGAGTGAAATCAATCTATTGTGTACGCAAAACCAGCCACTAAGAAACTAGCACCCTTGCTGGCTTCAAACGTGAAATGAATGCCCCGCGCTAGGTAAGTTTTACATCTACATCTCGACAACAAAACGACTAGAGATGGGGAAAGGTGGAGAAGAGAATAGAAAACCAGGATGTGAATCAGGCCACAGCTTCATGGATCTGATCAGTGGAGCTTACTTTTGCAGATACTGTGCAGTCGTTATCTGCAGTCTCCATGCTATCTGCATCTCTTCGGTCTTGAGTTGTTTCGATTCGGCATGCGATTTTGCCCATTGGAATGGCATCTGATTCCAGCTTCTCTCGCTTGCTTGGTCTCTTGATCGCCGCAATATCCGTTGTAACATCACCGCCGAATTTTACAACGCGCCCAAAGCCTATTCGATTTTGATTTAGGGTGCCGCCGGAGGGAGAGGTCTCGTATTTTGACATGTTACCCTGACAACTCCTGCAGATGGCAACCGAATCCTCCTCAGTGTCTACATGCGTAACCCAATGAAGGACAAGTGCACTGAAAAGGACTATTCTCATACAGTTAGTACAGTACGGAGTCAGCGTACGGAATCCTCTAGCCTGAGGGCTACTACATACCATCAGCGTTACAACATGCGAAGCAAATCTAGAGGAATTATTATCAGCATTGTCTATACTTCACAGGCTGGTCGAGCGTACCCATCCAGGCTCACGGCCCTTCAAAACAAGCACTGCTGTTAGGTTGCTAGGTAACTTATCAGTATGCCACCCATTCTCTCTCGGGGAATAAACTTACGACACTGTGGTCAGCAGCGTAAGTGCACTGCCAATAAATGTGCGCTTGGCCATTGTTCTGAGCCTGCCCTTCGTTCCTTTATACGAGTACATCTCTGCTAGCTTTTAGCCAAACTCATCAAATCCAGAAGATAGGATACTCACGCTTCAGAGGCTGAAGAAACAACGCCGTCAAGTACACCTACAAAATGAGGTCAGTTAGGATTTATCACAACCGCAAATAAAAAATAGCTGCACTAACGTTGATACAGATGTCAAAGGCCAGCAGTGGAACATTTGCCGGAAGACGCAGACCGATTCTACATTCACCCGTACTTATATCCGCACGTCGGCTTCATCACAGTTAGTGTCGTTGTATTTGAGCTTCTTACACCACTTGGATCACTTACAAGACGAATGTGAGACTTATGACGATACAGTACGGCACAAGCATTCCAATGGAGTTGAAGAGGTATAATACATCCCTATGTCGAGGCTTCCTGCTGCCACGGATAATCCACTAGGAAGTTTTAGCAGTCTGCTCCGATTTATCATAAGAATTTGCGGTCTCAAAAGGGCACCGAACGCACCACCTACGTGTAGTTGTATTAGCCCAAACTCTTTTCCATAGTGCATGGAGATACTGACTTTTTCAACCAAGAAGAAGTAAAGGATCTGCCAACGTTTACAATTCAGTAACGAGTTTATCTATCACCATGTCGAGTTTTCGTGTTCCAGGCATGACCTACCACCTACAAATTGTTAGATATTAGTTAATACCTAGATATGGCAAGGCCAACATACTTTGGATGTCAAATAGCAAACAAGACACAACAAGATGGCAGCATCACAAGCATCATGTGAGCTATCCAAACCGAGACTTGACTGGAGGATGGTTGAGGAAAAGACGAAGGTCCAAGAATCCGCGTAAACACCGAGAATGACTGTTTCGTCATCTCACGGTAAGCAAGTCATCTCAAAGAAAAAAGTATGTGTACATACGCCATCGCGCCAGTGGGAGAGAACTCAGTTGATGCAGTGCTCTTCCTCGCCTGGCGATACAGAAAGATAAGACTGAGATTGCAGTCATTGCCAGAACGATACTGAAGATGAACCCAGCCAAGGGTGTCTTCCCATGGCCGTTGTGAAAGGGTTCCGGAGCCATATTGGAAGCCGGTGCAGATCTAAGAGGCAATGGCAATCTTGGTAGGCTGTGATATGGAGTCCGAGGAGATAAATATGTTGGTCAGTTGGCCGCAGGTAGTCTGGTCGCCTGTAGGGTAGATACAAGCAATAGTAAGCAGAAGAAAATCGAGGCTCAGGCTGTCCCAGGCCTCGAGAGACCCGCTGCCACTTGCCTAAGCTTAATGGGGAAATCGATGTGTCTCCGAGATTAGTGTGGTTACTTTATTTATCGGAACACATAGGAAGGAGGGCTGGGCTGTGGGAAGTTGGTGCGGTGTGAGAAGATGCCAGACTACGTGAGAAGTAATCGAGGGAGAGAGATGGAGTGAAGGCACGAAGGGTGTATTGCCCCTGCCCTAGAGTTGTATATGCTTGGTGCGAGAACAAGAGCGCGCATACACACACAGTTTCTGACTGAGGAGGTAATTTAACTTCTTGATTGTATCGCCGTTGTGTACAGAGTGTCGCTTGGGACGGGCCTGGTACAGGAATACGGAATATAGCGGGAGTAGGGCACTTCTCGATTCGTAAAAGACCACAGCTTGCCTGGGGTAATGCCCAGAGTGCATCTCTATATACTTTATATAGTCTGGATTTTCTGACTGCACAAACACTGGCGCATAGGCGCAGCACCATAGTCCGGTGCCATATTTTGAGCGTGCAGCATTCTCTCGGGTCGTCAGCTCGAATCTTAGGGACTGTGGCGTACGCGGGCAGGAGGCGAGAGGTATCACCCGATGGGCAGCCCCATGCGCTAGATGGGACACAGCAACCAGCAGCGGCTGTCAAGCAAGGGCGGGCCAACGTCTTCGGAGCACCGGCTATCTTAGCACCTAGCTAGACAAATTACTTGAAGCAAGTTAAACTCATCAGGTACTTACTGTACATGCACTTACACATACCTTAGCAATGCAGCTATAGGAAGTTTCCTTGCCGAGAGGCTCAGTGGTTGCAGGCCCAGGCGGTGGAGATGGGGAAATCTGAGAGAAGTGTGAACATGCCAGTGGGTGTGCCTCAATCAAGTTGTAGTTTCGTGCCCAAACCTCAATTGCATTCCGGGAGTCTCTTGTTGGTGGCAAGCATTGATATCCAAGATTAAAACCCTATATGCTTAAGTTCAATGCAAGGAGCCGGTTAGGGTGTCGCACCACGCTCGTAAGTTTGAATAGAGTATAGATTAGATGTCGCCCGATATGTCTTAGCTGGTATCAGAATAAGTGGTTGCTCATCTCTCACTTCAAATTTGCTGCGTGTGGTGCGTCATGATACGCTGGCGAGCAAGAGTACGGGAGGTCGCGAGGGATATATACTACATTGTAGCATGGTATATGGAAGTGCAGAGACAGTCAGCGCCACTGAGGCAAACACCGAGGATGGGTTTACACACTATTAGAGGAGCTGCGAGGGACAATATACATATGCAAGATACAGCCTGATTCTGATATTAGTACCGGTATGAGGGCATGTCGTTCTTCCAAGGGCATCGATACATAATTGTGGAGAGCCTTTTTGTGTGTTTGTAAATACAAATACGAGGCTTTGATAACTCGCCGGTGCGTCTTGCGGTTGCTCACATACAGGGCCCTGTACACCAATATAGACCGGGCCGAGGATCTGGAGGGATACGAAATGTGAGGGGAATGAGAGATGTGGTGCTGCTTTGAGCGATGGAAGTACATGCAGAATCGATTGATCTAGATTGCGTAGGTGCCGTGGTCCACGATATAGAGGAGAGTGAAATATCTAGGCCTGTAGGCAGTCCCCTGGGCTTGACCATGGCTTTCCAACATTCCGGAGAAATAGTCTATGTTACATGGGCGTGCCAGTGCAGGGCTTGCAGTTGACTTGAACCCATAACTTTAGTGATGCATGCAAAGAGCCAACATCGGCTCGCGAGATGTTCATTGTTGTGGATATCGATCTTGGAGGTTGATTTAACGTTCCCAACCCAGAGACCAGGGCTCTTGCGCAACGCTCTAACCACAATGGGCAGTGTAAACGAAAAGGGCAGTTGGAATTTGGTATTTCTATTTTTAACGCTACCGCAACTGGGAACGGGAGATGGAATTGGCTTAGGGTGAAAAAATGCCTAGAAAAATGCATGGCAGCGCAGCATCTCTGAAAATTCATAGTCTCTAGCAAGGTGGAAGGAACCCCGCTAAGAGGTGCCCCACTATCCACCATTAGCCTCGATATCCATCGCAACTCTAACTCCAAGTTCTCAATTTACTCTTCCTCTCCACGAAAACCAATCTATTCACATTCTACAATGTCTACGCAAAAGGTCCTTCTTTTGGGTTCCGGCTTCGTCGCCAAACCATGTTTGGACATTCTAGTAAAGGCTGGGATCCAAGTTACCGTCGGTAGGCTCCATCCATTGCCCTTGTCGCCATATCGTAGAGCTATGGGAACTAACGGCCATGTGTAGCTTGTCGTACTGTCGAGACTGCACGAAAGCTTGCAGGGGGTCTTGAGGGTGTTTCATCAATTGCACTTGATGTCGGGGACACTGCCGCATTGGATGCTGAAGTTGCGAAGCATGACCTTGTCGTCAGGTCTGTCTCTCGAAAAAGTTGCTGAATTTCAGTCAGAATCTAAAATTGGTCCGTTAGTCTGATCCCATACATAAACCATCCCATTGTCTTCAAGTCCGCAATCAGAAACAAGAAGCATGTTGTCACCACCAGCTATGTCTCCTCGGTGATGATGGGGCTTGATGCAGAGTAAGTATTCGTATTGAGGCCTACTACAAATTACCTAGCTTATACAGTCTAGGGCAAAAGCTGCTGGTATAACCATCATGAACGAGATTGGTCTTGACCCTGGTATTGACCACCTTTATGCCGTCAAGGTGATTGACGAGGTCCACGCCGCTGGTGGAAAGATCCTCAGCTTCTTGTCATACTGTGGTGGCCTCCCTGCTCCAGAGGACTCTGACAACCCATTGGGATACAAGTTCTCTTGGTCTTCCCGTGGTGTTCTCCTTGCCCTACGCAACTCTGCAAAGTACTGGAAAGATGGAAAGGTAGGTGCCCATCACCACAGCTCTAAACTAGATTGAGCAGGAATGAGCACTGACCTTTGGGTGTGAATTCCAGATTGAAGAAATTTCAGGCCCGAAGTTGATGGAGGCAGCAAAGCCCTACTTCATCTATCCAGGATATGCATTTATTGCCTATCCTAACCGTGACTCAACCGAATACAGGGAGCGCTACAACATCCCTGAAGCTGAAACCATCGTTCGTGGTACCCTCAGATACCAGGGGTTTGCAGAATTTATCAAGGCCTTCGTCGATCTTGGGTTCCTGGATGACACCCCAGTTGAGTTCCTTGCCAAAACGTCACAGCCATTGACATGGAAGGAAACCGTTGCAAAGACACTTAGAATTGAGTCTACTACGGAAGAGTAAACTCCACGAAATGCATATTTGAAAGTTGCCGTCATCTGACCAATTGGTAGGGACCTCATTAACGCTATCTCCAAGGCCACTACCTTCTCTAGCGAAGCGGAGAGGACCCGGGTCATCAATGGTCTCCGCTGGGTTGGATTCTTCTCGGACGAGAGGGTGACTCCTCGTGGGAACCCATTGGATACCCTATGCGCTACTCTTGAAGCGAAGATGCAGTACGGCCCTAACGAGAGGGATTTGGTTATGCTCCAGCACAAGTTTGAGATCGAGCTCGCAGATGGCAAGAGGGTGATTATTTCCTTCCCCGGGCGTTCAAAAATAGAAGGACTAATCCTATTTTAGGAAACCCGTACCTCCACCCTTGTTGACTATGGTGTCCTAGGTGGCTACTCCTCAATGGCTAGGCTCGTCGGTGTTCCATGTGGTGTTGCCGTCAAGCAGGTCCTTAACGGCACTATCACCGACAGAGGTGTCCTTGCTCCCATGAATGTAAAGATTAACAATCCCCTCATAAAGGAATTGAAGGAGGAGTACGGCATCGAGTGCATTGAGAAGACCATTTAGACAATATGGTGGCTGTTGGATAGTTTATATGTAAATTAGAAATATCAATAATACAATAGCGTCGCATAGGGATACGCAAAAGAACTAAGCCACCAAGAAGCAATTCATATTGTTCCCAACGCAACCCTAAGTTAAACAAAAATGACTCCAGAACTCCGCATACCATGTTGATCTAAATGTAACCACAATCATGCGCGTGGTGGAATATCCTACGCGACCCGCTGTCGTTTCATGTTATTATTATCTGGGCCACTCCGTATCCTCTTGCGCTCCAACTCCTCTTTCATAATCCTTTCCGCCTCACTCATGGGTCTCGCTCCTTCTTTCCTCGTCTCCCCAGTCTTCTTTTTTCCCATAGCTGCGAACACGTTTTTCGGTTTCTTGGCTGGTACACTTATGGATAACTTTGATGAAGCGCCAGGAGCAGCTATCCCTGCACCCTCCTGTGTTGCCACAACCGGCTCCTTTGTGTCTCCGCTTGGCTCAGGCGAAGGAGCTTTCGCCCCGAAGGCAAGTTTGATTTTCTCTCCATCCTTTTCACGTTGCAGGATTCTCTCTTGCACAGGAATCTCTTGGCCTAATTTTCCACTGGCCTCGGCATCCCTCCTGGCCCGTACTATCTGCTCCTGAATAGCCCTCTGCTCTCTTTCCTCGTCACCCCTATCCTGCCTCTCCTTTTTCCTGATGGCCTCTTGTCGTTTCAATGCCTCTGGGGAGCTGTCTATCCATGAAATGAAAAACCCCTTTTCCCCTTCCTCCACTCGGCATATTCCTTCCCTGCCCAGATACTTCACAAACTCGCTCAGGGAGATCCACCGCGTTGCGTTCATATGTATGTGCTCTTTGTGGGCAATATACTCTTGATAAAAGTGATTTGCATTGACCTTCTTCTCACCGTGAGAAGTGCGTAGGAGCGAGAGGAAGTCGGATTTGAATTGATTGCTGTAGTTGTCGACATGCTGCTTGGCGTTCTCGCCCACGACGAGCATTTGTCGGACATGACTTTCGCTTTGGGTATGACATTTGAAGCCGTTCTCATCGCGACTGAGGTACTATGTCAATAAGAGTTGGATAAGGAAGTGGAAAGGGGATAATATACCACTGCTTCTCGCAAACTTGACAATACCACCGTAGGCGCTGGAGGCCTTTGGCTTTCATCTTGTTACTGAGATGTTTTGTTGATCCGGCTTCTGCTCGAGGCATCTTGGACGATTTGGTTGAGGTGCCGATTTGGTATTGGTTCCGGGCCCAGTTGTTATGATATACTTCTCATACTTTGGAGTCACTGGTTGAGTAGGTACCAAGCTACACCTGTGTTGTGTCCAGATAGCGGATGAGGTGCCAAGCCCGATTGAAACTGCTTAGTAAAGAAGTGTATATAACCCCCACAATTCTCACCGTAAGCTGTTGGACGAATAATTTCCAAAACACACAATCACATTAGTGAGAAAGGCAACCATGTCGTCTCCACTGAGTGAATTCTTTCAACAAGCTCCGCCTATCTCAAGGTAAATTCCTACTTCTCCTACTTCACATGAAGATCTCCGCTCACATGGCTAATTAGTGATCCAAGCTAGAACTATAGCAGGAGTGACTCTTGTGACATCTGTCCTCACCTGGGTCTTTGGTGTTATCCAACCGATTACTCTCATCTACTACTATCCGTTGATTACACAGTACCCATATCAGCTATGGCGATTGGTTAGCCCGTTCTTCTTGACGAGTCCTAAGATGGTGAGCCGGATTCCATTTGCCTTTGTTGGCGTGGAAGTATGATTCTAATCATATGGTTAGGGTATCGTTATGGACACCTTTTTCTGTATGTTCTCTTTCTTAAGCCTGCAATATCAAAGCACAGACTGCTAATATTGGCATCAGTGTATAGAGATGCAAGTGAGGCTGAGAAGCGGTTCGTCCGGACCGGAGACTTCTTCATCTTCACAGTGTTCGTGGGCGCTATTATATTGGTAAGCACATGTCCTCGATCCGGCCTTCTTGTACTGTCGTTCTTCTGCTGTTCGCCCCCCCTTCATATTCTCTCGTTTTCCTTTTCTTTTCGAAACCCAAATTTAACCCGATTTTCGGGTCCTCCAATATCTGCCCCTTGTGCGACTTCTTTACGCACAAGGTTTCCTGGAATGGAGGAAGATTACCCTTACAGTTGCGGATGGATCAAAGTCAATCATTATCGATCTGTCACGGTTGTGGGCATGGTGTGCACGGATTGAGAAAACCAACGAAGCAATCAATGCTTCGGCTGGTGGTTGATGTGTACTACATATTTTTGGAGATTGTTCCCAGTTTTGTTTATTCATATGTTTCAAATCATTGAATGTGCGAAAACATCGACTAACATTCTAGATTCAGTTGCTCAATCACTTCATCGTTGGAGGGGCACTCTTCCTTCAAGCATTGAACGTGGCCTTCGCATATTACTGGTCTGCCAAAGAACCAGCCGCGACGAGCGTCAATTTCTTCATAGCAAGCTTCAGTGTCCGCTACCTACCTTATGTTATGCTCCTGATGATGGCTATCACAAAGGGCCCCCAAGCAGTCTATGTTGGGATTACAGGTGTCATTGCCGCGCACGCATACATATTTTTGACGCACGTCTACCCAAGGTATGGAAGGGGTACAAATATCCTCACCACTCCAAATTGGGTCCATGGTCTTTTTGAGGGCTCTAGAAGAGCGACCCCGGCACCCATCCGCGTCTCAGGTGGTTCATCTACGACGACTGGACGAGCTGCACTAGCTGGCTCTGACAGTGCGGGAGGAATATGGAGGCAGAGAGGCACAGGGCAGAGGCTAGGAAGTTAAGGTTATTGAGCGGTTTATGCTGGGAATTAACTCCAAAGATGCTCCGGGGCGTTGATGCATGATATGTTTACTTAGTTTTAAGGCGTCTAATGCACATCAGATTCGCATACATTTTCTCTATACCTTCCCGATTCTAACAGGAGATGCATGTGAGAGCCAGGTAAATACCTAAACGCTCTAGGCCCACTGGCTTTAGTGGAACACCGTCCTCTTACATCGCGTATATATGGAATGTACTGCTCTTCTGTCTACAGTGCCTCCTGCTCAAGCAATGGGCGGTCGACCGGTCACGAGAGCCATAAATAGTTCAACCAAACTCTCCCTTCTCCATGTCGAAGATCCTTTTGACTTCTGATGTATTTACCTACCAGTACTGTATTCTGGGGCTGTAGTAAATATTAGTCTGACTGACTGCGCAGTAAATAAATGGAGATGTAATTGGCAGCGGTGCTTGAATGTTCAGGTGAATTTCTTGGCTCAATTACTCAGCAGGAGGCTGTCGTTCATTGGATGCAGGGCAGGTCGCCCTTGACAACAACCAACCTTCTCATCATAACAAAAGCACCGTCTAGGAGTAGCTCAACTCAGCACAGCACATCACCAATCCTTAACGGCTCGGACATTTTCTTACACACATCGCATCGCGACGTCAACTGCTGCAGCCGCAGGGCATCAAAAAATAATTGTAGGAGGCACAGTGTCACGGGTTGAAGAATCAAAAGAGGCATCCACAGAGTACGGATTCAAGACATCGCATATCGGTGTGCAGTAGCAGCTAGTATGGACGAGCACGGTGCTTCTGCGTCTCCCTCTACTCAGGGTAAATTTAACTATCTTGTTTTTGAAGCAACCGCAGGTCGCTCTTGTGTTGTTTATTGTTTAGTTTCTTCGTTTCCATAGTTACTTCTCCGTCGTCGCAACGGGCGGGCTACGGCCTTAAGGATGGGGTACTTGTGCTAACATTCGTTGCTATACTACCCACAAGCAGACGATGGATCCCACTCCATGAGGGGTAGAGTCGATTCACGCCCCACTACGGATGAGCAGTCCACACTTCTTGCTCACAACCCCACCCACAACAATGCAATAAACATCCATCCAAGTCTCCGCCAACAGTCAATACCTCACGAGCAGCTGCATCATTTCAACCATCTCACAGATCCGGCTCTGCTTATTGACCAATCCCTGAGAGCTGTTCCCTCGACTGATTTTCCAATCGATCCTGCACTCGGGGGCGGTATGCCTGCCGAGCCCAACCAACATCTCTCAGCTCCTGTCCCGCAATACTACCACCATCATCACCATGACCTTGCACAAACTCACCCAATTTCACCTCCACCTCCACCTCCACCTCCATCCCAACAATCAATGCCCGTTGACCCAGCAATGGATACATCTATGACTACGGAGGATGGCCCACCAGGGCCCTCCTCTACTTCAACGTCTAAACGTGGTTCTGTTTTCGAAGACAGTGATCAGGAATTGAAACGCCTTGCTCAAGAGAATGCAGATATACCACTGAAGGAACTTGCCACAAGGGTCAGGGAAGATGAGAATGGTCCGAAAGCTGAGAGGGCTAGGCAAATTCTGGGGATGAGGTGGCTACTCACGAGTTGTGAGCGAGCTTCAGATACTTCAGTTGCTGTCCCTAGGAATCGAGTTTATGCTCGATACGTCAGTATGTGTGCCAATGAACGGATTAAACCTCTCAACCCAGCCTCCTTCGGAAAGCTTGTTCGCCTGATGTACCCAGAAATTAAGACAAGGCGCCTAGGCGTCCGCGGGCACTCGAAGTACCATTATTGTGGTATTAAGCTCAAAGGTGACCCTTCATCACCGGCTCCAAAAGCGTCTCAAGGTTCTGCATCAGGGTCAGAGCCCCCTCCACAGATATCTGGGGAGGATCACCTGCACGTGTTAACCCCCTCCCACTTTCTTTTGTGACATGCCGTAAACTAACTGGTGGTTGAGGTAATCAGCACGAATAACGGTACTATTGCGCCACCCGATAGTTGTCTGTTTGCGAACTCTGTTACAAATGGATATACCTCTTCGGGTTCCTCTGCTCGCCCTTACACTGATATTTCCCCCGTTGCTAAGTTTCTTCAGATGGATATTTGTTTTCCCGCTTATGATGTTGACGAGTCCTCCCTCCCTGCAAAACACGTAATACTTCCTGATATAACCCCTTATGCCCCCTCAAACATTGATCACGACGTTGCAGTTTCTTTAGCAGTTATATATCGGTCACACTGCACATCATTGGTAGAGTGTGTACGATATATGCGTTTGAAGCAATTCTTTGCTCTTTTTGTTTCCTTTCAAGGCACCTTAACTGCACCTGTACAAAAACTATTTGCCGAACCATCAATAGCTCCGTGGATACGAGAGTCTGACTGGGCTACATATAAGGTTAGACCATCTAGCTCTCACATTGAAGAATTTTCTTTAATTGACCAACGAGAAACAGCACATGATTGAATTACTCTCTCCCCTTGCGTTACAGGTTGTTCCTGCACAAGTCATGGCCGCGCTTCGACAGTTTTCCGCAAGCTTAACGTCACATATCTCCGCAACATTTTCCAATCAGCCTTTGCACGTCATAGAAGCAAAAACCGAACCTTCAGCTATATTTTCCAGCCTTTTAGATCGCCTACTGCGGGTAAATGAAGCCGCTCATGCAGCAGCCCGAATTCTTGTTCACTCGCCGGACCGCACACTTATGCGCCAGGATTGGCGAAAATATGTCAACTGTAAAGCAATTGTTGAGCGAGAAGTCCCGTGTAGTGCTGCCGCTGTCCAACGGATACTCGAAGATGAGATCATTAACTTACTACAACCGCAACCTGAAGGACTACATGGACGAGATGTTACTCCATCTCCAGGGGTTGAAGACGATATCGATTCACTGGCGACTACAGAGAGCGTTCTTGACCGTTGGACACAATTTCTTGCGCAATTACCCCACCGATTTCCACAAGTCTCCCCTAAGCTGTTTCTACTGAGCGTAGGTGCTGTAGCATCTGCAGCATTACGAGACATGACAATGGCTGGTGGTGAATCTTTTGGTGGCTGGTGGGTCGTCCGTTGCTGGATTGATGAATGGATAGGATGGACCGCGGAACGGGGGGGGTTCCTGCGGCATGGCGAGGAAGAACCTCTCAAACCATTACCTAATGGTAACCACAGCAACGACGGCAATGGCACGGATGAAAATGAATCGGAGCTTGGGCCTGACGACAGCGGCATTTCCTTACGAGAGGAAGGCTTTGGCAATAATGATGAAAATATACAAAAGGTCGAGATGATTCGTTAATGCATAGGTTGGCAAAAAAAAGTGCTTTTCCAAGGTGCCTTGGGTCGCCGTTCTTGTTTCTATCTTGCACGAGTTACGAGGCTTTTATTTGCACATTCTTTGTTCTCACGTTGGCCGCTTGTCTATTTTATAGCACTGTACTCTACATTCTGAGCTTTCTCATTTTCCCATTAGCCGTGATTCCCTCTTGCGCGAATGGACTCTTCTGAAGTTTGTTTTACTGCACGTGTTACAATTTTTTTTTCCAGCTTTTTGTTTCTTTAATTTCGGAGGCGTGTATGTAGGGTAGTGATCTGATTGCAATATGGGTGCGGGGAGTACTAGCTGGAATTTGCTTTGACATATGGTTTGCTTTTTGCAATGATAATTCAGGGCTGTTTATGATTTATATCACAATCTCCTTGTGTGTGCCTGCGGTGCGTTATGCTATGTTGTTGTAATTGTGCAGGTTTTGACGGGATCACCATGGCGATCCTTTCATAAATACATACCTACAACATGCTCATGCAAGGCCAGCGGTGCTTTGACCCAAGTTCCGTCCCCAACTCCGATGAGCCGCTCCATCTCATGGGTGAGTCTGCATAGAAGGCACAGGACAAATACTCTACGCATCATATATTTCTCTTCACTAGAATGTTCTCGAATTTTGCTATATATTATGTACTTGCGCCAGTAGGTAGCGATACCGCCGAGCCCCGTTCCACAAACTTGGCGAGTTCCGAGTCGGTAACCGACAACACAATGTTGCCTATTAGTAAATCGGTGTTTAAACTGCTTGCTTCTTCGGCATCTGCGCCCGCTGGAGCCACTTTGTAGTCTTGATTGTCACTCGGTCGGGTGTGAATGTCGAAAAGAGGGTTTTGTGCACTTGCTGAGGCGGATGCAGTGTCATATCTGAAGCTTCCATGGTCTGAGGTATGAAGTTCTCACACGGTAGAATGCTCCGCTAATACGGCGGTGAGGGTACTAGACCTACCAAAAGAGAGTAGAGATACTTCACCACTTTGAAAATGCCACACCTGCGAATGGAATGGGGGATTATGCCCACAAGTGCAGCAGGCCGGCAGTCGATCCCCGGCTCTGTTTTTTTTTCTAGATATCCCATATGAAGGGTTACCGTTGGACGGGGCCTGACTTCGGTGTAGCTCTGCTCCGGCTAGAGTAGGAAGTCGATCTTGAAGGTGGGTATAAGTATACGTATTTGCATTTTGCCCCCCACCGCTGTTGCATTCTCCTCGAATCGCGACGCCGGCGGAGATGCTGTACGGTAGCAGTAGCGAAGCTGGCAGCTTGCAATGTGCCCCGTCGAAACCCCCCACCTCCCAAGAAAATAAGTAAGATATCACCTGTTCGCTGGCACCTGCTGCTAGGTACAAGAACTAGGGCACTCGTCCTCCAATAGATGCGATCACTCCCGAGACTCCCTCCTGCATCTTCTGCCCCTTCTTCCCGCTGCTCACACCGTACCCCCCTTCCCCTACATCCTCGATCTCCTCTCGAGTTCCGTTCAGTTCAGCGATTCTTTCTGCTGTGTGCCCCGGGAGATATCTTGTAATTCGATTTGAAGTATGTGGGCCCCTTGTTCCTGGTTTATACCCGTATTGGCTGGCACCCGCACAATCACAATGCCATCATAGGAGGATTTAGCGGCCCAGTCCCATTTTCAGATAGAAGCTCTCTCCACATCTTGTCTGCATATCATCACACAGCCTCACGATTTTTTTATTATTCTGCAGCTGCGGGCTATACTTGTTTTTCTTGTCGGGTGCCATAGGCTTATGAGGATATAGAGAAGAGTCGACCTCCTCGCAACCTCGACACTCACTACATCACTACATACACATAATTTGAGCGACAATGGTTCGAGAAACTAAGTTATATGATGCTTTGGGCGTCAAACCAGATGCCTCGGCCGAGGAGATTAAGAAGGCATATCGGTAAGAAAAATATCCCTCAAGGGCAACTCCTACGAGTGAGGAATGGGTTGCTGACAAGTTGTTGTACAGAAAGCAAGCTTTGAAGGTAAGCCATGTCTTGTCGGAAGTGAAATTTACTCGAGATAGCAAGATATTGATGCTCGCGTGCTATAGACCCATCCGGACAAGGTCTCCAAAGATGACAAGCAAGCTCACGAAAAGTTTAGAGGTCAGTAGCAATTTTCCAACTGTTTCCTGGTTCCAATCCTGACACTGTATGGTGGGGTTTGAGGTCTGCGGTTCTTTCCGCTTGCAATGTGCATGCGTTTATCTTCGACCGTAGAACACTTCAAACCTCCAAGCCTCACTGAATATCGGGAAGGAGTCGTTTACTTTGATGCACAGATGAGCTAACAGTGACAATTTCCGCCCCATAGAGGTCTCACAAGGTTAGTTAGCCGAACTCCACGGAGCGACAAAGCGACTGTCCGGATATATTCACTAGGCAGCGATACTGATGGCGACCCGAAATGCAGCTTATGAAATCCTGAGCGACCCGGAGAAAAGAAAAATATATGATCAGTATGGCTTGGAATTCCTCTTGCGTGGTGGCACATCGCCGCCTCCACCAAGTCCTGGTGGTGCGGGCGGTATGCCTCCATTCATGAGGAGTGGAACCTTCCCCGGAGGTGGATTTGGAGGACCTGCTGGAGCTGGAGGGACACGGACAGGTCATTTTTCGTTTGGTGGAATGCCACATTCCTACATGCCCGGGAATCCAGCTAGTGTCTGGGAACAGTTTCTTAAGGAGAGTGCCGGGGGCGGTATGGGTGGAGGTGGAGGTGGCGGTGGTGGAGGCGAGGGTATGGATACGTACTTTGACCTCAATTTCAGCTCTAGTCCGCTAGGTGGTGGACATAGTCGCATGAGGGCTCACCGTGAGCCACAAAATGGGCGGAGTAAAACCCCCGAGACTACCATTGTTGAGAAACCTATTGGGTTCAGTTTGGAGGAGTAGGTCCATTCGAGTTGGTATATCTAAAAAAGGCTCTTGGTGTTAATGTTTTCTAGGATCTTCAACGGCACCAAGAAGAAGCTCAGGGTTAAGCGAAAAACATTTGACGAGACTGGTAAGATTCAACGGGAGGATAAGGACCTAGAAATCGTTGTCAAGCCGGGAATGAAGCCGGGCTCAAAGTTCAAGTTCAAGGGTGTAGGGGATGAGATAGATGGCACGAAGCAAGACCTTCACTTCATCATTGAGGAGGTAAGAAATGTACTGAGTTTTGTCCCACTTGACACAGAATCTGATTCTTGGGCTTAGAAACCCCACGAGCGTTTTGTTCGTGAAGGCGATAATCTTACCACCACAATTGCCATACCTCTCAAAGACGCTCTTGTCGGCTGGTCACGAACAGTTGAAACAATTGACGAGAAGGGGTTGACGGTCGGTCATTCGGGACCTACATCACCCACCTGGCAAGAGGTTTATCCTGGGCTGGGAATGGTAAATCCGAAGGATCCTTCCAAACGAGGGGATTTTATAGTCAGACCGAATGTAAGTGCCTAATTTGCCCTATCCGATATGAAATGCATATTAACATTATCAATTACAGATTATATTCCCACAATCACTTACCCCCGAGCAGAAACAGAAGTTGAGAGATATTCTTCCCTAGAAACTGGTTCCCATTGTTGGCATTGGGCACCATACACATGCACCAACACACAAAGTCTTCTTGTCTATGCTTTTATCTCATCGCTGTTTATTACTTATTATGCATGGGTTATTTTTCACTGCTCCGGCGTAGTCGTAATGTTATTGTTTTTGCACCGTTCACTGAATCAGCTTAATTTTGGATTTTTCTTTGGTTTCTATTTTGGTCTTACGGCTATGGCAGGGTGGGTGTTGGTATTCCATCTCCATCTCTTATACCTGTACCATTTTTATTTTCTCTCACTTTTGTGCATGCGCAAAGAATCTTGTGCTGTTTTTTTGGTTCATTTACAATAACATGATGAAATAATCATGTGCTACGATGCATCTGCTGAGTACAAAATGTCATTCGTGTGCAACTATTACTACACCAACGTGAATGATACAGATATCCCTTCGCATAAAGTCTATGTGTGAGTATCCAGTACCCATATAGTAGCCCTACCCTTTTCATCTCCCACCCCGGCGATACCGTTCCAGCCTCATCCAACTGTTCACTTTTTAAGAATTAAATACCCTAGAATAAAGCAGCTCATGCCTTCCCTGATACAAATCCAATATCGGTACGGCCTGCCCCGCCTCCTCCACCCTCACCCTCAATCCCACCTCCTGCGCCCTCCGGACCAGCTCTAACGTCTCCGGGGCAGCAAGGGTCTTTTGAGCTACATAAGGCCCTATCAAATTCAATCTCACGGCAGCGGAAAGAATGGCCTTTGTGTGGTTTAGTAGAAACACAAAGGTGGTTTGGTGGAGGGTAAGGTTCGAAGAGAGGGAAATTAGGGCCCAGGCAATAGGGAGGTGGGGGGGGTTGTCATTCCCGCCTTGATGGCGGTAGGAAGTTAGTAGGGTTGGGAGATCGACTGGGGAAGGCGGAGTGCTCTGTGGGGGTGGGCGGAGGGATTTCTCCCAGACAGAGAGGAGGGCTTTTCCTTGTGTTGTTGATGCACGGCGGAGGACAGGGCAGGTGGTGGTTGCGTCGAAGGTATCGCTAAGGTGCAGGATTGAAGATGTAGCGGAGTGGGTTGTAGTGTGGGTGGGGAGGTTCGGGATGTTGTATGCAGCGGTGATGAATGGGAGTGTGGTGGTTGCGAGGGAGGAGAGAGAGAGGGAGAGAAATCGCCGGAGGAGGATGGTTGGTGGCTGTTGGGGGGTGGAGGGAACGGAGGAGGCTTGACTTTGGTGGTGGGTTAGGTAGGATTCTAGACCAGAGGAGAATGCAAAGGAGCCGAGGGGGAGGGCGGAGTCGGAGAGAATGAGAAGGAGGTGTAAAGAGGGATCGAGGGTTTCGACAGTCGGGGGTGTATAATCTGCGCCTAGAGAACGCCCGCTCCTTGGTGAGGGCATAAGTGTGGCGGAGTACGAGGAAGGGGCAGGTATAGGTGTAACGGCGCCCGATGCCTTTACATCTCTTTCCGCGCTCCTCTGCCCGCCCCCAATTATCGTCGCCCTAGCCTCTAACCCCACTGCCCCGGCCAACCCCGCCATCATCGCCTTTGTCTCCCGAAGCTCTGCTTCGAGCTGATCGATCCGCTGTTTGAGCAGCGTTGGGTCGGAGGAGGATGCTCCATTGTCACGGATTGGGTATCGGGGCTGGGAGTCGCCCATCCGGTTTAGGAGCGGGTTACACAGTTGCGATGTTGTAGTTTTTAAGTAGGATAAATGTCGCACCGGGAGTGATATCTACAGCTTGGCGCGGAAGCTAGGTATAGGGCTGCATATTGTATATATATATAATATATATATATATGTAGATTAGGACGATCGTACGAGTTGAAGTTACCATCATTCATGTTCATGGGCTCCGCAAGCCGAACAAAAACGGAGCCCAGAGTTAATCATTCTGTAGTCAACACAAACAACACTGTAGTAGCATTTGACTAGCAGCAAAAACAAGCAGACCCCAAAAGAACAAGACATGACATGACGGGCGTACATAGCAAAGATGTGAGAATATATGGAACACAAAAGGAAAAGGAATTAGAAGAAATAAATATACAGAGGTTTCATATCTGACGATGCCAAGCCGTATCCAAACGCACAGCAATAAACACCCCGCCATGTGTCAAGCGGAACAAAATCACTTTTTCCTCCACTTTCAAACCGATTCCCTACTCATCACCACCCTTACTTTTCCTCTTCTCCTTCTTTTCTTTCTTTTCCTTTTTCTCCTTTTTCTCTTCCTTCTTCTTCTTCTTCCTCTCAGCCTTGACGTCCTCCGCCTCATCCTCCGCCTCAGCCTTCCTCTTCTTCTTCTCACTCTCCTCGCTCTCGCTCTTCACGTCTTCCATCCCCACAGGTGGCACTGGTGGAGCAGCCGCAACATCAGTCTTCCCAGTCCTCTCAGTAACAGGTTGAGCGGAGGTTCCAGCGGGGGCTGTGTAGTCTGTGTAACTATTCTTCCAGTCGACAGGTGTGGCGTCAGTAGCACGGCCGTATTTGTCAAGCTGTCCAGTCTCCTTCATCTGTTTCTTCTTAGTAGCAGTAGGACCAAGACCCCACCTACGTGGGTAGGTATCACGCTCCATGATGCATCGCTTGACCTTGGCGACGACACCGTGGCTGCAGGAAGCCATCTCAACAGTGGACATTTGCGCAATACCGATTGCAATAGCCTCTCCCTTTGTTGTCATGAGAACGACTTCGTCGTGAAGGTTGATTCCCTTCTCTATAGAATTTGTTAGCTATCGTTCCTTGGTTGGTGGTGGACGGATCCTGAAAGGGAAATTTACCATATCGTAGGAGACCAGGAATCATCAACTTGGCTCCGTAGCATACGGCATTGACTGCGCTGTCCTTGACAACAACACGGGGGTAGTGGCAGAGCAAAGACTCCAACGGGCGGACGACCCGTCGTAAGTAGGCCTCGTCAAGAGTGCTGTCGTAGAGGTACTGGGCATCCAAAACATCGTGGAGTGTCACAAGGTCGTCCTCTTCACCCATAGCTCCTGACCGTACTCTCCGAAGCTCTTGCATGTGTGCACCAACACCCAACAACAATCCCAAGTGTACACAGAGTGTTCGGATGTAGGTTCCAGCCTCACAGCTCACCCAGAACACACCCAAGTGTCTGTCATTGTCGAACTCTATGCACTTGGCCTCGTGGATAGTTCGTACACGGAGGACACGCTTAACGGCAGAGATCAATGGTGGGCGTTGGAAAAGAGCGCCAGTGAGGGTCTCTAGGGCACGCTCAAATTGGGCCTGGCCACCCTCCACTGCTCCATGAAGGCGGATGACACAGACATACTCCTTTCCAGCACCCTGCTGAGACTTGACAAGGCGTGTGGCTCGGTCCAGACAGACAATGAGACATCCCGTGACCTTGGGATCCAATGTACCACTGTGTCCAGTTTTTTCAACTCTACAGAGCTGTTAGTAAAAGGCTGAGCGCAATTGGGTAGTGGCAAGGGAAATACCTGAGGATACGCTTGACCCAGGCGACGACTTCGTGGGAGGACGGGTTGCTGGGCTTGTCGAGGTTGATGACACCGGTTTGGAGGTAGGTCTTGATGTCCCGCTTTAGAGGGGTGCATCCATGGGGAATGGGGGTGAAGTGTCCAGTTCGGACCTGAAGTTCGTTATAATTCTTGAGCAATAGCCTTTGCTAATGTTAGCAGATGAAATTGCATGAATATATTCCTTTTGCAACGCTAACAGAGCTACTTACGGCCATTTGCTGGTGTCCACCGGGGGAGCAGATGCCTCCGGCTTAATCACAAAGTCCGCCGTGTTCTGCACATCAGCAGCTGAGATGACAACCATTTTGAACCAGAATATGCCAATTGGGCTCCTTTTGTGCTCGTCGATAAGAGTGCTGGACGCTGGTTGGACGACTTGCACCGGCGGTGAGCAGAAGGATATGGCGAATTGAGATTTCTGGTGAAGGTTTTCGGAGGCTTGAAACTTTTCCACTCGACAAGGATTTGTGTGGGCTGCCAAGAGTTGCGAGAGCGGGCTGCTGACTCAGTGGACAGGGCCGCATTGGACTGGGATGGCAGTTACCGTGAGTGCGTGTGCCCAGGGTCACTTAGGTAAGATCACAAATGGCGATGCCACCTTGGCAGCAACAGAGCTTTCGGCTTCAACTGCCATCTGCCATCATCTGCCCCTACAGCAGTTACAGGCTACAGTACCTACCGTACAGTACATCCGGCACCACTGCTGATTGTGGGCACTGGCGAAGATAAGAGAGATCGGCTTGCTCCGCCCCACCTGTGACATATACATGGCTCCCGAGCGAAAACAGGCGAACGGTCTACGATCGTCATCTGCAAAAAAAAAAACATGATGGCATCTGCCAAATTGCCTCATGCGTCCCAGATCCACGCAAGCATTATTGTTTCTTTGTGCGGTGACAGGGAGGCCAGTAAGTAAAGGGTAATACGGTGCATGACCCAGTTTCGACTCAATATTTTGTTCTCGTGCCTCAATATCCCAAGGGTCGCATGGGGCCTGCGTGTGGTCTGGATAGATTTCGCGTTCCATCGCTGCCAGGAGTATGTCTCACATTGTATCGAACGCTTCCTGAGAAGGCCCCATAAGCACCTAAAGCAGTCTCTGCGGAAAGACAACGCCCGAGCTGGCTTGATCGACTGCATGTGCCTGTGGTTCAAAGTTGAAACTGTATATCTGTCTTTTTTCCAGGGACTTTTTCCATCTCGTATCCCACGACCACAGCATCCGTACGCTTAGTCTTGCTGCACGGTACGGTACTCTGGCTTTTGATATCAGCTCCCGAGATTCGTAAGATCCCCAGGTTGTAGTCTGTGGGCCCATCGCATGATAGCCAATGGAGTTATACATATTATATAGTTAGCAGTACATTGTGTGAAGAACCTGAACCTGTGTCGAGCCCCTAGGTCCTGCCTGCCTGCTGCTCCCTCCGGCTCCGGTATCGAAGTTGACTGGGGCGCACGAAACAGCAGTAACGTATGGTAATGTGCCTGAGCAGGAAGAGCGGAGCAAGTTGTTCCCCCCCGTCCAGCCAGCAATACTTATCTTATCCCCTACAGGGTTTTTTTTCGTTGTGATTCTACTACAAAAAAGTGCAGTGGCCAAGTGGCCCACCTAGCTCCCCCGAGACTCG
>Ga0307511_10001305_pt1 | contig 26462 bp, 43 predicted proteins | sample 13_EM_MG_FD_200266 | JGI IMG/M metagenome (GOLD analysis project Ga0307511, IMG submission 200266) | Populus trichocarpa ectomycorrhiza microbial communities from riparian zone in the Pacific Northwest, United States - 13_EM | ecosystem: Host-associated > Plants > Roots > Unclassified | place...
CCAAAAAAAAAAAAAAAGAAAAAAAAAAAGCGTGAAAAGGTGCGTACAGTGTACAAACACGCATGCGTACTGATATCTGAAGCGTAACCACTGGGTGAAGGCGTCAGAAGATGCTCTCTGCTCCTGAAGGCCAAAATCTCACTTGAACTCGCAACCAGCGTCGATTAAGACTAACTCCCCTTGGTGAGCGATCTGGTTGTTTGAAGTGTAATGAATGATCAGGGCGTTGGGGCTTAACGAACTACATTAGCGGACGGGAGAGGAAGCTTGGGTTGCCGCCACCCACCCAGAAGCGACGACAGGCACGTAGGCCGGTCTCTGTGAACCGGCCACCGCGCACAGATATTCAAAATGGGACGCGATGACATGTTCCGACATGGTGGGTTGGGTGAATCGCATTGTCTGTGGTGGTGGATTCGATGTCAGGTTAGGGTGTGGAGGGGTGAAAGGTAGATCAACCTTGGCAAAAGCGGTACCGCTGATACCCGCAGCTGCGCGCATAACTGCTTGTTCGGCGGGGCTCTTGATGGAACGCAGCTTTGCCACCACGGGGGCGAGAGCTTTTCGCCTTGGACTATTGAGGGCTCCTATGGTGTCGCACTCGGACCTCGGTTCTGTGGAAGGGGACAAGTATTTCAGGATTGACCTCGGAGAGGACCTTCGAGAGGAGGGGTTGAGAATGTCGACGTAGATACTGTCGAATGAGGGGAGGAGGGAACGTAATGTTCTCGGTAGGGTGTGAAAGGGAAGGGACTCGTCGAAAGCAAAGTGTGTCTTGGCATCCGTGAACGGTGTCCTGTGGGTGTGGGTTACGGAAGTAGGCAGATTATGTGGGGGAGTTACCGACCTTGCACCATCCCACTTTTCCTTCTCTGGGTTTGAGCCGGACGAGAAGAGAGTCATTTTGTACCCTCTTTGGGAGCTGGTCTTTTCTGATCGGGCGAAGGTTTAGCGAGTATGAGGGGCAGAGGAGACGAAGGGGTGGACCTAGTATGACCGCTGCATCGGGTTCGTCGAAACCAGTGAGATACCAGAAGTCGGACGCTTGACGAAACTTGTAACTTGGCGGGGTTAATGGCCGGGTTGGATGGGCTGAACAGCGACGCACAATATCTCTATCCTCGGCTTGGTGAGGACGGAGGGGAGGGTGGGGAGCGGGGGGACATACGGTTGCTCATGTATTTGACCCTGCCACCCATGAGGATGACAAGGGAGTTTTCCGGAAGGGCCTGTATAAGTCTCTGCCGCCTGGACTCGTACTCGCGGGCAGAAATTCCTGGAGTGAGTTCATCTCTTTTGACTGGGAGAAGCGGTCAGAATGGGTTGGGGGAAGGAGACGATTGACGGACTAAGATGGGGGTGGGAAGCAAAGACGGGTTGGCCAAACTTTGCGGGCTTAGTCGCAGTCGTCGACCATCTTCGGATGACGGTAGGGAACATGTGAGGATGAGTTACTTGCGACCTTCATCTGGTTTCCATCCCTCCCTCCTCTCTTGTCTCCCTCTCCCCCCTCTCCCTTCTGACTGTTCTCTCCATGCTCTCTATTCCCTCCCACCCCATGTCTTTGTCGATCCAAACGAGCTGACCGAGGACCACGACCTTCAGACCCCCATCGACCTCGAAGCACCCGTTTTCAGCCTCGACCAACATCCAACTCACGTTCTCCACAACATCACCAGAAATACTGCCCACTTCCAGCCGAACGGGACCGTCTGCTTTGGCCTCCCCATCCACGCGCGTTATGGGACCCCTTCCACCTCTGGCCTATACCGTTTGTCCGTTGACTGCCCTCGAGTCTTCTCCTCTTGTCCCCTATCGAGTACGTCCATTATCTCTCCTCACCACATGCTTACCAATGGCGTTATCAGGTGGCTCTCAAACGATGTCAGAGGCGGATGACATCGCCACATTTCTGCACGCAGAACATGTCACTCTGCGCACCTTCCAAAAACCAACCGACTGTACAGTGTCACTCCTTCTGCCTGTTGGCGACCCCAGCGTTATGAACGATGTCCAGCTCGGCACCGCCGTCGTTCTCCTGTCGGCGGCCGTCTACTGCCTATTCACATTCATCAAGACTTCCAGCCGACTGAGAGCACAAAGAATGGTATACAAGGGGGATTAGTGGCCGTAATCTGTGGCACCACACCTATGCCCCCAGAAAAGGGTCAGGTACTTCTGTGGTGATATGTAGTAGATGGTCATGCAACAATACACGGTGCCCTCTTGCTAATCTTGCCCCATTTTCCCCGCATGCTCTCCCGGAGCGCGAGGTGAAAGACCTCCTGGACGCCCACTCCAGTCTTGGCAGAGCATTCGATGTACTTTGCCCCAATCTCCTTCGCCACCTCGGCTCCCTGTTCGGATGAGACTGGGGTTTGACCCTGTGCCCCAAGCATCCGTCGTGTTTGCTCGTCGCGCCGTAGATCCGTCTTGGTCCCGACCAAGATCAGCGGTGTGCCTTCACAAAAATGGGCGACCTCTGGGTACCACTGTAAACGACCGATAAGTGGACGCGTTCCATCACGTGTTGAGAGGCTATCATACCTTGTCCTGAACGTTCGCCAGGCTCGTCGGAAAGTCCACGGAGAATACTATGAGGATGACGTTGCTCTCTGGATAGCTTAGGGGTCGTAGTCGGTCGTATTCTTCCTGTCCGGCGGTATCCCAGAGTGCGAGTTCGACGGTCTTGCCATCGAACTGGACGAGGGTCACGTAGTTCTCGAACACCGTCGGCACGTATGACTGCATCGTGGAGGTTTCAGCGGAGAACACGGGTTAGGCTTTTCGATGGCGAACCTCGGGGAACCTGTTCTCCGCATAGACAATCAACAGACAAGTCTTTCCGCAGCCACCTTTCCGTCCCCAACGATCAACGCTCGGCCACGAGTCGAGAGAGAAACGGACAGACCATCACCAACGACGACCAGTTTTCGTTTCAGGTCTGGCCTTTTAGAGTTATCCATAGAGAGAGAGAGCGTATGGGTGTGTGGCAATCGGTTATGGTCAAAGGGAGGGTTACAGTGGTGGTGTTCCGGCACTGGTGCAGTCTCCTCGCAGCCTTCCCACGAATACTCATTCTACAAACGCACGATATACCTCCGTCTTCTCCTCCCTCCCTACAATCTTCACCTCCGTCTCCGCGGCCACGAAGAAGACCTCCCCTGTTTTCGCTTCCAACTCTCCCCCTGACCACTCAATCTTGCACCTGCCACCAGTCACTATCGCAATGCTCGGTCCTCTAAGCCTCCGGTGCACCTCCTCGCTTCCAGAACCAAGCTCTACCTGCAACACAGAGAACTCCGGGATGGGAGGGTCAAACAGCCGTGTGTGAGAGCAGGACTCGAACGGTGCTGCCTTCACTCCGTGTTTGCTCGCATCCGCCGCCTCGTATGTCAGACTCGAGACGAGGTTCGGGATATCTCGCAGCTTCGGAGTCAGCCCGGCACGGATGACGTTGTCGGACGCCGCCATGCATTCCATTATATCTGAAAACTCTTGATCAGATCTTCCCCCTTCCCCTGTCCCTGATCCTCACCTCCCGACACGTAGGCGTGTGGCTCTCCCGCCCCTAGAAATATCGCCTCACCCTTCTCGAGCTCCACGTAGTTAAGCACGAACGGGCAGAAGACTCCGATGTCACCTGGGAATTGGTCGTGCAACCGTATCACCAAATCCACCAGTTGATATTCCCTTTCGTTCGCTCGTCCCGCTCTGTATCGTTCAACCAACGCCTCCAACGCTGGAACGAATTGGCCTCCCTCGGCGGTCATGAGTGATGTAAACAGCTCCCTTAACACCCCCCCTGTCTCCGGGGAGGAGGCAGAGGCGATGAACGCTTTCCGGATCGCGACCGGGATTAATCCCGCAAACTCCGGGACCTCCTCCAGATATGATACGATGCGGTCGATAGGAAGGAATCCACAGAGAGCTGAAAATGGTGTCAGAGCGATTGCCATCTCCGGTTTGTGATTTCCGTCTGTAGGTTGTGTGAGCAAGTGGGGGGGAGGCATCCGCCCGTGCGCACCTCTGTAGATGTGCGGTTGTTCGGCATGCAATTTCTCTGCGGTAGTCCTGTCGGGGTGCGTCTGTATACTTAGCGCCTTTTCGATGGATAAAACCTTGAACAAGAAAGGCAGGCCTCCGTCTGACACGCCGAATCTATCGGCAGATTTTGCACCAATATCTTGATTTTCTTTGAGATAGTCTGAGAGCAGTTCGCCCGATGTCGCAACTTTAGAAGGAGAGGAAACGTGCGTTCCCATCCATAGCTAACCCCTCCTTCAGTCCGGGTTGACACAGATGAAAAGACCGAATCACCTCAGCGTATGGTGCGTTCTCATGGAGTTGAAAATTTGGGAGTTTTGAGGCCATAGCCAGCTGCGCAACCTTGGACTTACTGCCCCGCTTGCCCCATTCATACCCCTGAACTGTAGGAATGATTCTAAACACAAGCGACATTGGGAGAGGTTGGCGTTGGGATTCGAGATCGCGGTGAAGAGGTGATCGAATCGATCACGATGTATGCATATTTCTCGGGTCACGGTGGGAATACGATAATCTACGACCGAGCACCCAAACTGATTGTCACAAAGCACCTTCGAACAAAAGCTTTCTGGGCTTTCGTATTGCAGGCGGAGGCGTGAATAGTGCGGGTCTGCTCCACCTTAATCAGGGACCGATGAAATATAGCAGAAGCACACTGACAGTGATGTTCCACAGCTCGAGGCTGGATTCCCGATGATAATGCTTTCGGAAACCCCAGAGACTCCATCAGTCTTCCCCACCGCAGATGCGTCGAAGAGGTGGTCAGTCGTTTTTTCGAACGATGCTAGCATCAGCACGCTGTCTTTCATCTTGGCCACGCCAAACCTGGTGATTCCCAGCACCTCCCCCTGAGCGAGGTGTGAGTAGAACATTAAGCTACAGCGATGCCGGATTACCCACCTTGTATGTCATGACATCGCCCAACAACATCACATGCCGTGGGTCGATGCTCATTCCGTGCGATTTCATGGTGTACTGTATCTCGTTAATGATCGTCTGCCGCGCGGCCTCAATCCCAAGGACCTGGGCAACTTCAATCACATGATTGGAAGTAGTGTTTTCTCCAACGATTCCTGTGGGAGCTGAGCAACGGGGATTTCGAATGAGAGCGGACGTTACCTTCCGTTATCATAACCTTTTGCAGACCGTAGCCTTCCACCAACAGTTCCTTGTCCCCCTTCTTTCCACGGAGGTCGTCCTCTTCCTTGATATTGATAATCGCTCTGTGGATGCTCGGGACTCCCTAGCGGGCATGTTAGGTCATCGATGTTGATCGGATGTCCGTCACCGTTGCTCACTTTGACGACCACTTCTGGTAGTGCGCGGCGAAGCTCCCGCAGTTTGTAATACTTGTCTGGACCGTCGATGTAAATACGAAGGCGGTTTCTTCGCGGGACCACCGTGATCCACTGCAGGAAAGATGAGATGCGGAAACAACAAGGCCAACCGACACCCACTTCATGCTTGATCTTGAGTTTCTTGGCGCCTGCGATGGCCCATTTAATTTCATCAAGGGTCAACTCGAGCTAAAAGCCATAAGCACAGCGACTGGAAGTGGGGCCACAAGGGTTCGCACCTGCAGTTTTCGGATGCCGTCCACATCAACAATAATACCAATGTATGTATACTCGGGAGCCCAAGCCTCTTCGAGCACAGATGCAATCTGTAAGGTTCCTCAGGACAATCAATAGACAAGGGAGGAGTGATACTTACATCCCCGAGGTGCGTCTTCTCCAGCCGACCCTTGACAATTCGTGCAGACGCTTCGCTATCATTCGTCACAAGTTTGCAGCTAATAATGGGAGTGCTGATGACTTTTGCAGCATTTATAATCTCCTTGATTCGAGGGACGCCGAGGGTAACATTCATAGACGCCACCCCGGCGAAGTGGAACGTTTTCAAAGTCATCTGCGTTCCAGGTTCTCCAATCGACTGCGCCCCGACTGCCCCTACGGTAGACCCTAACGATGGGGAGGGCATCAGTGGAATGCAACGGCCGACCTGGTGGGAACGGACCAGGTTCAATCTTTGCCCTGACAAATTTTGCCCGACAGGCTACCAAGAAGTTCCGCAACTGTTCTTCGGTGACCCTCGCGGTGTTGTCAATAACTACCATGGAATGTGACCAGCTCAGTACAGAGTAGAGTCATGCACTAAGGGTCAAGCTTACCTCGGCTACGCTCGTCTGGACCGCTTTGGGTACCCTTGGCCAATCCGTCCGGGAGGCCACGTTGTTTCCGGATAATAGCCAGAGGTGTGATTATATACTGCTCCACGAATGCGCGGATTGTGGAAGTGTAGGTGTTCGAGCACTCCACTCCAAAATTTTGGTGGGATAGTTCACGATCGACCAAGTCTGCGATCTCGTACGGCAACAGTCCGGGGGTTTTCTGGGAACTAATGCACTGTAGTCACGTCAGCATTGAGCGTCAGCAACGGCTATGATCGTTCGCCTACTCGTGCGTGGCTCCATGCGCGGACGAACTCGACTGGTTGTGCATCACCCTCTAAGCATCCTGGATCGAGCCCGTCGTCCCCATATGTGAATTGCACCATTCCCCCAACCGCATTCCTGACGGACGAGTCGTAGTGAGTAACGAGGTCCTCCAGTGCCTTCATGAGGCGTCGCTGCATATACCCCGTTTCTGCCGTTTTCACCGCTGTGTCTACCAGGCCCTCCCGCCCGGATATTGCATGGAACAAAAACTCCGTCGGTGAGAGCCCAGTGTAGAAGCTGTTGCGAACGAAGCCCTTGGAAGGCGGTTCCCTCGATTTTTTCGGGAAATGGGGGAGAGACCTATCCTGGAAACCATCCGGAACTCGATGACCCGCAATAATCTGCTGTCCGACGCATGCAACCATTTGAGACACGTTGATAACGGAGCCTAGAAAAATATATCAGATCATCGTGCGCGTGAACGCTTCCCGAGAGTCGGACAACCCTTTGAACCGGAGGTGGCCATGATCAACGGTGCGTTGTGCCTCGAAAGCTCCCGCATACAGATCTCGCCTAACGTAGTTTCAGAATGTTGACGTCGGTCGGGTTCAATGCCATGCTTACCAACTTTGTCTCGAACTTGCGACAACACGGAAGATATCATGGCTTCTAATGTCTGTTCCTGGTTGCACCCCGGCTTATTCTCTAGCTTTCCTTTTTTTGCGAGGGTAATCAAGTCAAGGCAGTCGGAATATGCCTTTTGCACGAGGGATTCTTTCTTTTCTGAAAGGATGGGACCTGGGATAACGTCGTTGATCCCCAAGGAAAATCCAATGTTCGCTGTTCCTTATGTGAGAAATCGAGACTCCACGAACCAAATTCTGGAACAAACCGAGCCAACGGGCGCAGACTTTGGCAAGCCTGTTCATAGCCGCAGCCGCCTGGTGGGGGCCATAATCACGCATGATGACACCGAAAATCGACTTCTTCTTTCCGCCAACCGTGGCCTTGTCCATGACACCGCACATGATCTCACTGTTGACGACTACCAACCTGCCGTCGTTAGGTGAAAGATCCGGAGCCACGTTCTCGATCCTGGGGTAGATGGCCGGATTGGGTTTTTCTTCCTTGTTGCACTTGCATTCTACGTTGACCATGACACCAGAGCTCCGATTGGGACGCATGAGGACATTGAATATCTGCTTGCCCGTCCAGAGGCACTGAGGTTTCCATATCGTTGGAGGCGGGATGTCTATTTGTAGGTCGGCATCCGCGAAGTAGGAGCATATTTGGGTGAATTGCCCGCGATCAAAGAACCTGTCCTTTGAAGATAAGAGCCACGAGGCAGTAATGAAATCCTGGATGGCCGCAATGACTGGCTCCCCGTTTCTTGGCGTCACCATGTTGTGCTTCACATTCATTAGTTCGAGAGCCTCCGTTCTTGCCTCCTCCGTTTGGGGGACGTCTGATCATGTTTTACCACCAAGCCACGCGTAAATGTCGCGATTAGGACTCACGAAGGTTCATTTCATCCCCATCAAAGTCGGCATTATATGGGTTGCAGACGCATTCATTTAATCTGAACGACCGCCACGGCCTGATTTTTGCCTGATATATGTATGTAAACCAGGCACTGGACAGGTGGGGTGCGAAGTACCTGATGACACATGATGGACAACTAAAACCCCGTCATCGCAGTTCAGGAGACGAGCATGAGGTCGAACTCACCCGATGTAAACTTGGCTGTCGGTTGAATAATACAATATCGCCATCGGTTATATGTCTCTCGACGGTGTCGCCGATCCGTAAGTTGTCTGCGGCTGCCTTCCTGTTCCCAAATTTAAGGTACTTCTTGAATCCGCTTGAGCCGGTTGTCACATAGTTCGCACCCGGGTGTATGTCGCAACCATTTCTGACGGCGGACCTGAGCACTTCGATGTTATGCTCAGTAACCCTCTCGGGGTATGTGAGTACTTTTGCTACTCGTTCTGGGACGGCGACTTCGTCAATGCGGAGGTTGGGGTCAGGAGAGATCACTGTACGACCAGAAAAGTCGACACGCTTTCCGGAAAGGTTTCCCCTAAACCGGCCTTGCTTCCCCTTGAGTCTCTGACAGAAACCTCTCATCGGTTTCTGACCCATCTGGGGAGGGACACCTGGTAATTCAGAATTGATATACATCGCAACGGATACCTGGAGGAATTCCCATTGTTCCTATCGAAGGTCGTCAGAGAACAAACCTGGCGGGAAACACAATGAGGACTCGCCATGAATTGGGAAATCGGGGCGCCTTTGGCAATCCCCTGTTTTATGAGCGCGTTGGTGAAAACTATTTCTGTGAGTTTGACAGTGATGTCATCCTCGTTCGATGCCCCATCCTGGGCCACAGAAGGACGAATGCAAACGGGAGGGACGGATATGTATTGCCAGATGTACTGTTCCGGTCTCCCGAATTCTGAACGTAATCCAAGGAGTTCACAGTCCTGGGGTGCATTGAGACACCTTCCAAGAAGTACATTTGATTTATGTTGGCTCACCTCATCTGAAATCCGCTTGAACAGACTAAGGACCTTTGCGGGGTTGAGGTCTTCATGTACTGCCTTGCTCAGATACGAGCCGAGTTCTTTCTGGCTCTCGACAGCACGAGCGAAGGTTAACTTCCACCGCTCCTTGTCATCCGCGGTCTTCTTGGCCCGGAACTTGTCGTGGATGATTCTGAGAGCACCTGCTTTCTTTACGGTTCCGTTGATGGAACCGCAGTGAGGACAGTCCACTGCCTTCCGAGCAAGGGCATTTATCGCCTTGGTAAGGGACTGGCGGGTTAAGTTCTCGAGGTTGGGCCGGCGGAAGCGTGCGAGGTAGTCCCGTCTGTCCTTCTCTCCGAGTAACACTTTTGCACAGGTCTAAAAGGAATGGATTAAACCGGAGACTTGGTGAACGAGGTGGTGCGTGAACCTTGCATATGCACTGAAGGACTGATATCGTATGCTTGAAGTATCCGATGTGAAATACCGGGACAACAAGTCTTATGTACGCGTAATGGCCAACACAGTCGACGGAACTGAGACCGCAGGTCTCACAAAATGCGCTTTTCTCGGTAGTTCCCTAGGTAGATGATTAATGGGAGGAGGCACGGTAGGAAATGGAGGGAAGGCACCAAACGCCTGTCTAGGACGCCATCCTTAACGGGGAGGCGGTCTGCAGCCGTGTATAATTCGCGATGGGTGACCTGGAACTCTGAAAGCTTGACTACATCCTGGGGGTTGAAGAGAGAGAACTGGAGTTTTTTTATCACTTTCGGGTGGTGGTGGCTGACGGTCTCCTTCATCCGGAGTGACGGTGATCGAGAGAGATTGCGCGTCCTGATCCAGAACTATGTCCAGGACCTCGTACGATAGGTGACTTCTCCTCCGCCATATCCGTCATTTCTTGCTGACGTCTCCTAGGTATCTCACCGTTTTCTCCCCAGAGGGCCGTCTATATCAAGTCGGTCAGTCCCCGTTTCAAACAACACCCATATCATCCACCGATGTACACCCAGAGTACGCCTTCAAGGCGATCTCAGGCTCAGGCCACACCGCAATCTCTGTCCGTGGAAAAGATACTGCAGTCGTGATCACCCAGAAAAAAGTCCCGGTTGGTCCCAGCCACCGTCATCCCGACGAACTACGCATCCTCACTCGTCTGAAAGGATAAACTTCTGAACGCGGACACGGTCACTCATCTCTTCAGCATCACACCGACCATAGGTTGTGTAATGACTGGCCTGATAGGTCAGTATTCCCCTGTTCTGATCTCCGTCCACGCTATTCAGTCTCCCCCAAAGCCGATGCTAGGAATCAGGTAGCACGCGCACGCTCAGAGGCCGCCGATTTCAGGTACAAGTACGGATACGAGATCACCCCGGACGCTCTCGCAAGACGGTTAGCAAACATCAATCAAGTGTATACACAGAGGGCTGCCATGCGACCACTCGGGATCGGTTAGTCCCCTTGTCGCCGCCGATTCACGAGCATGCTACATCATCTATGCCAGCCATGATCCTCGTCGGAATCGATCCCGAATTTGGACCTCAGTGCTTCAAGCTCGATCCTGCCGGCTATTTTGTCGGATTTCATGCGACGGCTGCTGGCCAGAAACAACAGGAAGCCATGAATCATCTTGAGAAAAAGTGGAAGAAACTTGATAATGGCGGCGGGGCCGAGGACGCTGCGGCTGCCGGGAAAACACTGGCCAAGGACCAAGTAATCGAGGTAGGTTTCAAGCCCTGAGTCCATGTAGATCTCTTACATTTGCAAGCCTAGATGGCTATCGAGGCGATTTCGACGGTGCACGCTACGGATTTCAAGCCGGGGGAGGTTGAGATCGGGATCGTGTCGGGTAGCGAGGACGAGGCGGCCGAATGGAGGGGGCAGTGGCGAGTGATGGATGAAGTAGAGGTCGAAAGACACTTGCTCGCGTACGCTGAAAAGGATTGAAGAAATGTGTATCAAATTATTGTTGTCTGCGCAGACTGTACATGTAGTTTAGTGCAGTGTCGCTCCTCCACTCTAAAGGAACTGTGAGCATGAGACTGGTGCGGATGGCAGAAACTGACCAGGACCGCGTCGATTTCCTCCTCTGAGATCGTCTTCACCCGACTGTTCCAATATCTGGAGGGTGCCTCCCAATATTCTCGGTAGGCGTGTGCACCGGGACTCGACCCGCGGCCGTTCGTCCTCACGGGGGACTGAAATTTCTTGAGGAATTCCCCAAATGATTTCTTGAGTTCTTCGGGTGCAGCGGGGTGCGCGTGCTGCACGCCGGGTGCTATCGATTCTTCAGTCTAACAGGTCATATCCAAACCAAGGCTACGCATACTGGATGGCCACGACCGCTTGCCCAGGAAACGGATGAGAGGACGGTGTGCGGCGGTCAGCCTGACGGTTGGGTGCATGTCGCAGGTGATGGTTGTTTACGTCTGTTTACAAAGATCCCCTAATAATCCTCCACCTCGTCCTGACTGTCCTCATCTTCTGGTGGCGGCCAAAACAAAATAGGCCCTTCTGCAACTTCCGCCCCCCGCTCTCTTCGAAGATTCTCCAGCACGCGGACAGACGCTCGAAACATCTCTTCCGCAATGACCGCGGCGGAATCCGCGCACTCCGAGATCAGTGTTGCGATTTGTGGTACCAGCCATCTGTCGTCGCGTGCGGAGGACGAACCGTGTTCCAATTGCGTATAGAATAGGGAAAACAGGGATTTAATCGGTTGGTCTCTCCTGGTCAGGGTTAAAGTGGCTTCGAGGTACGGTTGAAGCGTGGCCTCGGGCGAGACCCCTGGGTTATCCAAGGGGATCGACAAGTACAAAATCCCTGGTGGTAGTCAGAGCGAACGCGATCAGACCAATACAAACACGCGCGAGACATACAGTTCCCCTTTGGTGCAGACATACTCCCTTCGCCGGTTACAAAGACATGGGCTGCCGTGGTTTTCGACCCGTCAGGGAGTGTGGATGGTGGGAAGATTACCAATGCTGTGTCCACCGCCGTGACCATGGGTTGTGGAGATCCCTCAAGAGGAATCTCAACCTCTGGGGTCACGAAGATCAGAGGGTTGTCGATTATGGCGATACACCGGGCAACTGCGGTGGCCGCGTCAGCGCTTCTTAGATTAGGGGGCTCTATGGAAGATATGAGCAGGTCGCAATCGATGGATTCTTCCAGGCCGTTGAGCGAGACGGAATAGCGGCGAGACGCCAGAGGTTTTGCTGAAGTCGAGGACGTGGTGTGGCTCAGAATGTAGGTACTTCCGTTAACGGCCGAGACACGACAAAACCCTTGTATGAGCTCCCCTAAACCTCCATAATGGCCGATGAGGAAAGGGGAGGGTCCGTAGCGGCCGCTGGAACGAAGGTAATGTCGTACCCGCTTCAGGGCCGGTAGCGTCGGGTCTATTCATATGAGCATTGGTAGTGCGATAGATGAGGTGGCCCACAAACCTTGAATGGATGTGCAAAATGCGAGGGCAAACGCAATGATCTCCGCAATGGATCTCTCTAGCATGAAAACCGAGGTCAAAAAGTCGCTGAGAGGTGTGGCCTCTTTGCCGCGTAACTCCGGTTTATCCTCGAAATCACTGGAGACGAAAGTGAAGAAGCGCATGAGCCGACGCTTGTCGATGAGGGAGATCTGTCTGTTCTTGAACACATCCTCCTTTGAATTTGGGACACTTTGAACGCGACCAGGAGAACGGTAGAGAGCAACTTGCTCGAGGAGCTTGAATCCGCCATACTTGGACACGCCAGAGTCGACCAAGGTGGAGATCAGGGGTCCGACGGAAGGGATTAAGGAGGGCAAGAGCGATATTGAATATTGCCTGGAGGCTGAGGGGGGAGATCCGTGGTAAGATATAGAGATGAATCTGTTCGGTTGGCCCGTTAGATGTTCATTTGTACTCTCTCTCCCGACGGAAGCGGAACGGAGGTTGGCCCAGGAGACGATCTCGTCAACGCTGAGGGTGGCGTGGTCACCGCCATAGTAGTCGTTCGGGTCCACATGGATGATCTTGTATCCCGCCTTTGCTAACGCGCTTATAGTGGGGTGAGCATAGACAACATTCGAAGAAATAAGGAACGGACGCAGCGAGGATGGAAGACGGAAGGTCGGTTCCAAGCAGGACGATGTCCGAGTCCATAATCAGCACCCGGTGATCAGTACTTCAGTTCCTTCAGTGATCGGTGTGACCCCCGTGACTAAAATTTCTCCCCCTTCCCAAATGCCCAAGCCGGTCAACGCGAAAAAATCCGACCAGAAACCGTCGAAAAAGCGGCTGCCTGCAAAACAGGAGAAGCCTCTAAAAGAGATCAAGGTTAAGCATGCTCCCCCACTCTCTTCCAAGGACATTATTGCCAAAGCCGAAGCAAACGTCTGGGTAATTCACAACTTCCCAATCTTCCCCGCTCACCAGTTCCCTCTCTATAGGCTGCCAAAACCCCAAAATCAAAGCCTGCACCAAAGCCTGTTGCAAAGAAGCCCGTTTCCAAATCGTCCTCTTCAGAGGATTCCTCCGATTCAGAGTCTGAATCAGATCCACGGCTTCCAAAGGCGGCTACTCGCGAAACTAAGGCGAACATAAAGGTTATATCGCCCGCACTTCTGTACTCTGTGTGTTTACCCTACCTCTCTCAAGTCCGCCCCTTCCAAGAAAATTTCCCTGGCAAAACTTCCTGTACCTGCGAAGAATCAAAAGGTCAAGAACTACTACCTCGTCTCATCCTTATCTCACCCATTGCACAGGCCCAGGTGGAACCCCCCAGTGATTCAAGCGACAGTGGTGATTCCTCGAGCGAAGATGAGGCGCCCGCAAAGTCCGCCCCCCGTGCAAGGAGTAACGGAACTGTGAGGAAATTTGGACCCCCCTTTGGATTATTCTCAGGCTCACTGCTACATCCGTTTGTCCTATGCTCAGCCAAAACCTGCCGAATCAGATAGCAGTAGCGAGGAAGAAAGCAGCGAGGGGGACGTCGACGATAAACCCACTGCTGGTGTGAACTCCGCCCAGAAGGCCTCTCTAAATGATGGGTCCAGTGACAGTGAGGGCGACTCTTCTGACGACGAGAAGTCGAAGGTTCAGCAAATCAAGACGGTACCTAAACCGTCGGCTGATTCATCGGACGAGGAATCTGGCTCCAGTTCTGAAGACTCTGAATCTGACTCTGACGCCCCCCCGGAACCCCCCACCGCCACGTTAAAAAAGGCCCCACTGGCCAAGGATTCGTCATCTGATAGCGACTCTTCCTCCGACGAGGAAAGCTCCAGTGGTGGGAGCGACGAGGATGTCGAGATGGAGGTCCCCACACCGCTTGCAGTTACAACAGGTATAATCACGATTGTTTTCGCTTCCCCCTTAAACCGAAGCTCATCCCGTGTCCTAGGGAAACGAAAAGTGGAGGATAGCCCCACATTCCCGGCCAAAAAAGTAAAGACGACAAACGGGTCTGCGGCCGTTGCTCAACTCGAGGATGGTTCGACGAAGACGATATTCGTTGGTAACCTCTCTTGGGCCGTCGACAATGATCGATTGTCTCAGGAATTTGCCGACTGTGGCGAGGTCGTGTCCGCTCGTGTCCAACTGGACAGGAACACCGGGAAGTCTCGAGGGTTCGGTTACGTTACATTCGCTACGACCGAGGCCGCCGATGCCGCAATTTCTCTCAACGGTACCAAAGAAGTAGATGGCCGGACACTTAACCTCGACAAGAGTACCGATGTCGGCCCAAACCGGGAAAAGAGGGCGCAAGCGTTTGGGGACGTCCGTGGCGCACCCTCCAAAGTTCTCTTTGTGGGTAATTTGAGCTGGAACACCGTAGAAGATACGATTTGGGACGCCTTCAGCGAATATGGTGAAGTCAGCAGCGTTAGACTCCCCACGGACAGGGAGTCAGGAAGGCCTAAAGGGTACGGCTACATCGAGTTTAGCGCCGTAGATTCCGCGCAAAAGGCTCTTGACGCGATGAGCGGCAAGGAGCTCGATGGCCGCTCCATCCGACTTGACTTCTCGCAACCCCGGGATGCCAACGGGATTGGACGTGGGCGGGGAGCGGGCTTCGGTGGAGGTAGGGGGAGGGGCGGTTTTGACGGTGGAGGTAGAGGAAGGGGCGGTTTTGACGGTGGAGGTAGGGGAAGGGGCGGCTTTGACGGTGGAAGAGGGAGAGGTGGTGGTCGCGTGCGTCACTTCTAGCTAATCCTAACCCCCCCTCTGATATCCTTTTTACGCAGGGTCGCGGTGGTGATCGTGGTCGCGGTAGGGGTGGAGCCAGAGGGGGAATGCGGACCGGCGCGATTGCCAACTCCGAAGGTCGAAAGATCACTTTCTAACATCACTCTCCGTCTTCATCCATATCTCCAGTTCTCTGCAGCGCAATATATTTCGGTCATAGGCTGCAGAAGGGGGCTGTGCAGTGACGACGATTACGATTATATGAGTGGAAGATGTAGGGTATTTATTGCGGGTGTATGAGCCATCGTGGGGGAAAGGCGGTTCACCAACACCTTTCTCAACCCAATTTACCCTGTTCCGCCGCCCTTCTAATCGGATTTTGGTCAGGTTGGATGGCGCCGCTTTTCTCGAGTCGATCGAATAACACGAAGAGTTTCTCAGCCTCCCTCTCCTTCTCTTCATCTGTCATATCCGGCACAGTCGCTGGTTGTTGAGCAATTCCGGTGATAGGGTTGATTGGCGCTCCTGTACTTGAGGTCGAGGGTCCGTATGTAGCGTTTGACGTGGTTGACGATTGCGGTGGGGGGCTCACAACGCCTTTACTGAATAAAAAGCCTGCGACATTTCCGTAACCCACCTGGGATGCAAGGATAGACGCTGTTTATCCATGGAGTCAGCGTCAATGGTAACGTTACTCCGCCAGTTTCATGCTCACCGTCAGAATCGCACATCGCGTACAGCATTTCCCCGACGGCTTTCTTGAGATTCGTGTGGTAGACACTCCCCAATAACCTTAAACATCTCCCGAGGGTGTCTGAACGAGCCTCTAGTGGACTCGTGCGATCCAGGCGGGACGGTATGAGCCAATCGCGTAACCTCGCCCGCGACGCTTCATCGCCAATACAAAGCCGGGTGAGGAGCAAAACCAATGGAGTGACAAGTTCGTCCAGGGTGGTATCCTCGTGCTTACACTTCTCCCTTACAGATGCATCGTCGGGGTCCAACGCTTCGGGTAGATAGTATGACAACGTAACATCTAGAATATTGTAGGCATGCAGGAGTGAGTCCGGGGGCCCTGGAGGGTTCGGGGATGGGGATCGAGACAACCGTGAACGGCCAGACAACATGGAGAGTGCTCGGTCGATCTTTCCTGTCTTGGCCTCCTTTGGCAATGGGTCAGACGCCAACTTCGGAGAGAGAGTAGGGCTCCCTTTTGAGCCAGAGGAGGAGGTTGTAGATGAAGGCTTGGACGTCTGTGAAACATGGGAGGGTTGGGGTGCCGATCCAGGGAACCACTTTTTGTGAAGAGGCGCGGAAACAGGGACCATTATGAGGCAGTGGATGAGCTGGGTCATGGGGGGTGTGATCGGTGAAGGGAAGGTGGGCGGTAAGGAGTTGAGTGTTCGTAACAGCGATGGCAGAATGCTATTGACGCATGAGGCGAAGGACGCCACACTATACGCAGCGGCGGACATACCCTTCGAGTTGGCGCGGCCATGCGCTATGTGTATCGGTGCTATCCCAATCATCTCTTGATTCTTGGACGCCAACGACCTACAGGGTCCTTTAATAACGAGGGGGTGGGAGGAGACGAGGCAGGTACCCTCGGATAAAAACACAACACGTTAAACCCGAACTTGAGCATTTCCGACATCGCTTCACGGGCCATCGGGGTTCCCACCAGTATCAAGGGGAGAAGGACGTCCAGTTTTTGGGCGAGGACGTCAACAACATTCCGACCGTTCCTAGAAACCCTGCCTTCCACCAAGTCTTTGATAAAATCACCTGCGGTAGCGGAGGAAGCAGTTGAGAGAAACAGCAACCTTGAAGTTACGAATATGAGGTCGGGCGAAGTCGCCCTCTGTGGTGTGATTGAATACCACGAAGATTGCGTGGACAGCTTCATATCTCACCTCGAGGGTCCCCAAGACCGCCGGACCACCACCTATCCCCTTATCAACGAATGTAGAACGGGAATCCGGAATGAGGAGCAACCCGTTGGCGATGCAGCGAAGGACTTCGCTGGTGGCGTCCGGGGTATCCTTGAACGCCTCCGCTGCGGAGATCAGAGTAGACAAGGTAGATGGTCGCGTAATCAGATCAGAGCCGACAGGGTTGCGACCGAGCATCTTAAGAGCAGATATGGCCTGGGCTACATCTATTAATTGGGTTAGATATGAGGTAACAGCGTGGACGAAACGACGGAAACGGGACCTTTGGCTGATATCTTCAATTTGTTGGATTTGAGATTCTGTGCACAGGCATCGATATCCTTCAGCAAAAGTTCGATGAGAGAGACCCGGGTTCTACTGTCGAAGACCTCCGGCCCAGCTGTGGGTGGGTGTTGGGACGAGGGGACGGGTCGGAATTCAGATAGGCCCACTAACCGCTGATTATCCTTCCCAACACCGCGTTGATGTCTGAAGAGGACGAGGAGGGAGAAAGGGAGGAATATTGTTCGAAAATATCTGCCATCTCTCGTGTCTCTGCTGGAAGGGGGAGGGGAGGAGAAAAGGGAGAAAAGAGAACAAAAGATCCTCAGACCCACACCCACGGGTTGTCATGATCACCCATCCCGCGCCTCCGACGTCGTCTTCTTCCGCCTCCGTGCCCGTTGTGCCTGCGCCATCAACGCCAACGCCGGCGCCCGACTCTCCCAGACTCTCCCAGACTCCATCTCCGACTGGTTTGCATGGTGATCTCGAGGTTGAGTTGCTCGGTCTTGCGAATGCACTATACAATCTCGGCACAACGGTCATAAGTGATCTCTCAAGGGAGAAGGACAGGCCAGGTGCTGGTAAACAGGTCGGACCCCGTGTGTAAGTGACAGGGAGACGCTTGTCGTGCTACTCACACTCTCGCAATCGCCCAGGAACCAGGTCGTGGATCACCTCTCCACGTTGGATCACAGTTCACAAAGCATTCAGACGATGATCCCTATGCAAGTCCTTCTGGACATCGACAACGCCAAAAATCCAATGTTGCTCACAAAAGATAGGCTGGAGCGAGCGGCGACAGAAAACCAGTTTATGAACGGGAAGATAACCGCAATCGAGGTCTCTACTTACCGTCCCGGATGTTGGCCCGCTCACTGACACCCCCACAGTCCTACAGATCTTACCTCAACGAAGCTCTCGTTCAAACCTTCCCGGAGCTGGCGCCGCATCTGACAGGGTACGATACAACGGACATTAAGTTAGAGTCAGCTCTGGATGTTCCGTGATGGGAAGACTTGGGGGTGAATATACGTTATGTTTACTTCGGGGTCGCGACCTGTCACGCATTTACAATAAAGGAGGCAAAAGATACACGGACAGCATACAATCTGTATAGCGTGAAATTTCATCACGAACGGCCAGCGCCTGGCACATTTTTCCTCTCGCGCCTCGGCGCCCTCTCGGGTACCGCACTGGTAGGGACGACCACGTTGACGGGTACACTATCAAAGTTAAGGGCTCGGAGGAGTTCCTAGGCAATGTCAGCCACGTTGGCATCTGAACGGGGTCTCGAAAGGGCCTACCTTAGTGTCAGGGTCAACATCAAGTCCGGTGGTTGAGGTATCCAGGGCGGAGGTTTCGGGAACGTAGTTGTCTTTCCTTTCACGTTCCTCCTCTTGTAATTTGAATGAGATACCTCGCACAGGCCCCTTCTGGATTCGTTTCATGAGATGGGTTGTAAACCCAGCGATCTTGTTGCGCAAACGCTTCGAGGGCACAACAGCCTGGAGGAAGGATTTTGATTTGCAAGCCTGAGAGAGGCAGCAAACTTTGTGGGCTTACAACTTCATCGATGATGCGTTTGTTCGTGTGGAAATCGAGGGTCAAACGGGGATAGCTATCCAAGTGATTATCAGTCGGTGGAGGAGGAGGAGGGGAGAGGGACGCACTATTTCTCGATTAGAACCCGAGAGGCTCTTTTTGTTGTCTTTGTACGAACGCGACCCTGGGGGGTCTCCTCAGGGGGAGGCGCAAGGATGGAATCGGCAGGATCTGCTTACCATTGTTGTTTGTGTGGTGGATGTTGGCTCTCGCCGTGCTCAGATTCGGTGGGGGATGCCCGGATCGGGAAAGTGCTGTATAGTCAATCAGCCACAACCTCTCCTTGGCATGACGGGCCACCTGTGGTCGACCATTGATAGCTTCGCTACCATCGCCACCCATCCCAAAATCCTCAAGGTGAATCAGCCATCCTATCGTGCTATCGGAGATGCGCAATCGCTGGTTCTTTGGCCAAAGTCCCGGTCTTGACTCGCGCTTTCCATGGCACGACACTCAGACTGGGCTCTCTGTATGCTCACCGCTCCCTCCCTTACAGTCCACCTATCACCCCTTGACCGTTCACCCGGAATGGTTCGCGTATCCGTCTTGGTTCGTCTCTCTCAGGCTCCTGCGGCTTAACCAGATCTAATACATACTCGCGCAGAATGACTGCCTCGTTCGTCCATTTCCAGCTCGGATACACCTCTGAGAGTTAACAACCCACCCGGCAACAGAACAACATCGTTAATGCTGAAAGGAGGGGCAAGCGCCAGGTCTTGATCCGCCCCTCCTCCAAGGTCGTCGTCAAGTTTTTGAGTGTCATGCAACGACACGGTAAGCACACTGCTGTTGTTTTTTCTCCGGGCGATAACTACGGTTGGCAAGGGTGACTCCACTTGTCATTCGTTTTAAACGGCCGGTATATCAACCTTATCGTCTCTTTCTTTCCAAACAAACCGCGCACTCCTTTTCTCCTTTACGAATGCTTTGGGTTCACTCTGGAGACCACAATATTCACTCACACGTTGGCGACCCCGCCCCGTTTAGGTTACATCGGAGAGTTTGAGATCGTCGATGACCATCGGTCTGGAAAGATCGTCGTTCAACTGAACGGTCGACTGAACAAAACTGGAGTCATCTCACCCCGTTACAACGTCCAAGTCAACCAAATTGAGAATTGGGTAAACTTGTTGCTCCCAGCTCGTGGCTTCGGGATTATCATCCTGGTAGGTCGTCGGTTGAAGGCGTTTCCGGTAAGGCGCACTAACTTGACCATCTCAGACAACCTCCTCGGGCATCTTGGACCACGACGAGGCTCGGCGGAAGAACGTTGGAGGCAAGTTGTTAGGATATGTGTACTAGCCCCTGTTTTCTGTACCGATGTAGCAGCTTAGTAAAAATCACATCGCGGGGTTGCCGAATGTTCTCACCTGTGCTGCCTCGACCCATCCGTCCTCCCCATCATCAAAATCAACCTGTACACGGCCACCGCCTTTTCTATTCACGACCACCCTTGTAGCTTCAAGGCGAACGACTCAGGATACCCCCACATAGATGACGCTCCCCGCCAATGACGCCTTCACGCTCGGTCTCGCCCATGACGACACGAGGAGACGACCACAACAATCGCGCTCCCGCTCTTTGCCTCGTTCTCCTTCTCCGAAAATATCTTTCTCATCGTCCAAGCCTACAATTACAGCCACGCATACATCTAGAGTCGAACGTGGCCTTGCCAGAAGGGCGAGCAAGCACACCACCTCAAGCCAGCACAAAGATGGCTCGGGGGCCGCTGGTGACGTTCTCCCAAAATCCCTTACAAAGGCTGCCCAACCCCCTTTACAAGAGATAGAAGAGAAACGGGAAGATAGCCCGACTCCCTCCCCAGCCACTCAGATCCAGAAGGTAGACTGGGAAATCCCCCGAAAGATGCTTCATTCGTCTATCGGTAGGACCACCACCGTTTCTTACTTGGAGCTTTGGCTCATGTACACCTTTCTCCAGGATTTCTCACATTGTACCTGTACTATTCGGACAGCTCGCCCCGGCCCGTCGTTTTCGGTCTTGGGTCTGTGCTCGTCGCCGTGATTGCACCAGCGGACGCCATCCGCCTACGCTCTCCCCGATTCGAGAGGGTTTATGAACGGTGTCTGGGTTTTTTAATGCGGGAAAGTGAAAAGGTAGACCTCATTTAATTGAAACCCGCTTCTTCTGACTCGATTCCAAAGAAGTCCACAAACGGCGTGATCTGGTATATTCTTGGGGTCGTGCTCGTCCTGGTTTCCTTTCCCTTGGATATTGCAGTGGTGTCCATTCTTATGTAAACAATCCCTCCGTTAATTTCAAAGTGTTCACCACTGACGCTTTGCGTAGACTGTCTTGGGCAGATACTAGCGCTTCTACATTCGGACGTCTCTGGGGGAGGAAGACGAGAGCGCTTCCCCGTAGTGTGCTGGGTTTACCATTCGCCCCCCGCAAGTCCCTCGCAGGGTTCATCGCTGCCTCCATCACGGGTGCTCTAACCGCCGTTGCGTTCTGGGGTTGGTTCGCTCCATCGGTGAACCGTCCCGAAGTTTCTTGGACCTGGACAGATGGTTTCTCCGCTTTACCCGCAACTGGAGGCATCCTCGACGGTGTCAAACAAGGACGGGGTTCCCCCAATTTCGGTGGGTGGGTAGGTCTTGGAATCATTGGCGTAGTCGCAGGATTGGTATCTGGTGTTGCCGAAGCGTTAGGTGATTGAATTATTTGCGGTTTATTTCAACCCTCACTGATCCACCACTCAAAGACCTAGGAACTGTTGACGATAATCTCAGCCTGCCAGTTATTTCAGGTGCCTGCCTTTGTGGATTGTTCAAGTTGTTCGGTTACATATCATCGTGAAGGCGATGGATGATTCAACATATGATACTCGTGTTAATTTCCATATACTACCGACCTTGGTCTTGCCTGCGGTGTAATACCCCTACGTGTCGCAGTACCCTGCGTTTAATCCATTCCAACTTCCACCTACATGATTCCTGTTGCACCCTACTTCTACGATGTCACTGTCTGTCTTGGGGTGTGGGTCCAACAGACCCCTTGGTATCTATCCTAACATATTCGCTCTCCTCCTTTCTCTCCTCGTCCTCTTTCCTGACCGACATATAGGCCTCCCCGAGGATCTGAAGGGCAACGGCACGAAGATTCGCCTTCGCGGGTAAGATCGAAGGATCCTCTAAGACCTTATCACAAGTTTCTCGCAGGACAGATTCGATTTCCAGTTTGGCGCCCTGTGGAGTTTGTGTAAGTGGAATTGAAGGGGGGGATGTATATAACTAGCCTTGAACAAGGCTTGCAATCCTTTCTCTGCGGCTTGTTCTTCGAGTTTGCGCTTTTCCTCAGGGCTGAGGTTTCCGTCTCTTTCTGCGGCTTGGATCTGGTCGAAGACGGCTTTCAATTCCATAGCGGATCGTACGGTCGAGACTCTGCATAGCGGAAGTGAGTACCAATGGGTATGTCGAGTGTGAGGGGTGTACGTCTCGCTGAAAACATGGTATTTTCCTTGCACATTATGTAACCACCCTCCGACTCCAAGGAACGTCTGGTGGGTTGCTAGGTGGTGTTTTGCTTTTGCCACATACACGAAACCGATTGCCTTGGGAAGAGGTATTGAGTGAAGAATAGGGCACCAGCACGGGATTGGAGTACGTGTAACAGATCCACCCCATAGCTCTCTGTCTTTAATTCCCTGGAGACATATCAAATACTTGAAAAGACAGAACTGGGGATAGGGGTAGGTGGCGCACTGTGCTTCAAGGTGGCATATAGCCCGCCAACTGGCCGTGACTTGGGGGTCATCTGGACCGTTAGCACTTTCGGTGAATATGCTTAACTTGCGCTCGAGGGCTTCTACAAGCCTGTCAACGCGTTGTTTCCTCGCAGCGGCTTTCTGTGCGGGTTGAGCGTGAGCTGGTGGAAGTTAAAGGACAGACTTGTACCTCCGTCGCGACTCTCTTCGCCTTCTCTTCTCGCTTAGCCTTCTCTTCAGGGGAGATAATTTCCCGTCCTTTAGCGTCACGGGGAATGTCCTCGCTGTTGTCTTCATCCTGGAGAGCGGATTTCATGTCCTTGGCGAGACTTATCTCACCAATGATTGGGATGAAACGTTCTCCGCCAAAGATCGCTCCGAAGACTTCTTCCGGGTCGACGTACCCGCCTTCTGGGGCACTCTCTTTGGGACCAAATTCGTTATATTTATTGCGGAGTGCGGGTTCAGAGAGAGTCTGGTAGGCGATCGCGATTTCCTTGAATCGGTCCTCGGCGTGTGGGTCATCCCTGTTTTTATCTGGGTGGAACTTGATAGCAAGTCGACCTTCGCGAGTCAAAGATAAAGGTGGGGCAAGTAGCGGGAGTACTCATGACTTACGGTACGCCTTTTTGATATCATCCGCTGTTGCGTCCACGGGGACGCCAAGGAGATCGTAGTAGCCCGTTTCGAGGGGCCGTTCGTTCGTGCCAATCTTCCTGCCCTTTCGAGTTGGCCCAGATATCGAGGGCCTACTCGGCCCAGGATCAGCAAAGTTTGGGGGGAGTTGGCCGGGATAGAATGCGTGGCTAAAGACGGCCTGACATTGGTAACACCTGACCTGGAGGAGAGTGGACGGCGGAGGGGTTGGGTTTGGAACAGGGAATTCGAGGGGGAGGCTGCATTTACTGCAACTGGTCCTGATGTGTGGGATCACAGGCCTAGATGAAAGAATCGGGGTCATCGCGGTGTGATTCCAACGTCAAACCGAAACGACCACGAGCGATATGACCCTCGAGACCAAAGACGACCTCGAAAAGATCACCATTGCCCTTAACAACGCAGTCCTTGACCCTCCAATTCACAGCCCACCACCTGCAGCATTTGGGGCGGGTGGTCCTAGGTATTGCCTTTTTTTGTATATCAAGCAACCGTTCGCTCAAGCACGATCTAGGCTAAAGCAATTCGACCAGTCGAGTGCCTCGAGCAGAGGCGGATATTCTACCCCAAAATCCGTTGTAGGAATTGGTGGCAAAGGTGCTCTAGTCTTATTGTCCCTCCCCCCATTAATCCTTATCCCCTCTTCAGTCGCCAAACCAGACTATTCTGAGGCCAAGATCGTAATCGCGATGGTGGGCCTGCCCGCCCGTGGAAAATCTTACCTGAGCAACAAGCTCATGCGGTATTTGAAGGTGTGCATCGTCTTGCATCCCCGTGGTCCATCTCACAGTCCACCACAGTGGCTTGAGTATGACGTCAAGGTATTCGAGAGTTGCCTCGTTGGATGTGCAGAAGCTTGACTTCCGCTCCAGGTGTTCAACGTTGGGCAGCTAAGAAGGTCTAGAGCGAGGCAGAAAGCACAAGAGTACCCGCATCTGCTCATTGTTGACGTTTTCAGTCCATTGACCTCTCCAGATCCGGGATCCGCGAGGATCACACCGCCTCCTATTTTAGCCATGAAAACGTCGAAGCCACCAAATTGAGAGAAAAAATAGCGTCGGATAGTCTGGAGATGCTGATTCAATGGCTGAAGGACGGGGGAAATGTTGGAATTCTTGGTGCGACACCGGGGCATCTATCCTAGTGCCGCGCTCATCCAGTATTCCCAGACGCCACGAATAGCACACTGAACCGTAGGCAAGTGTCCATTGCTACGAAGGCGCCAACTTCTGATGTATAACCCCGTAACTAGAGCTTCCGTTGAAGCGAGGGTGACTCGTGAACGTGGAATAGTTGCGGTCTTCATCGAATCCGTGTGCGATGATCCAGCTGTTATCGCCGCGAACGTCGCGCTCAAGGTTAGCTCTGGGGACCCTGACTACGCGGGTACTTCTCCAGAAGTGGCCAAACTTGATTTCCTTCGCCGCATAAAGCAATACGAGGCTGTTTACCAGACAATTTCCGAAGCGCACCTCTCTTATCTCAAGATAATCAATGTCGGGAGTCAAGTTATTCTGAATCGCATCAATGGTTACCTCCAGAGTCGCATTGCATTTTACTTGATGAATCTGCACCTTAAACCCCGGAGCATCTTCTTCTCCAGGCACGGAGAAAGCCAGTTCAACGTAGAGGGGAAAATAGGTGGGGACTCGTCATTATCGAGTCGGGGGATGAAATACGCGCGCGCTTTGCCAGACCTCATCACTGATAACATCGGAAACGCTCCACTGACCGTGAGTATACCCACCGCTACCCATCGACTTTATTCCGCCAATACTGACAAGGTCGTGTCTGACAAGGTCTGGACCTCAACGCTTCAGCGAACGATTCAAACCGGGCAGTTCCTCCCGTATAACAAGTTGACGTGGAAATCACTGGATGAACTGGATGCTGGCGTGTGTGACGGGATGACGTATGAAGAAATCGAGGTATTCGAATCTTCGCTTGGGGCGGATTGTGATTGAGACGTCCCGGATTCTAGAAGGCCTATCCTGAGGATTTTGCAAACCGTGATGAAGATAAATTCAACTACCGGTACAGAGGTGATTTTGTCTGAGACTCGAGCCGTCATCTACATCCTATCGACATACTCGTCCAATCCTAGGAGGAGAATCATATCGGGATGTGGTTGTTCGGCTTGAACCCGTCATCATGGAGCTCGAGAGACAGGACAATATATTGATTATTGGGCACCAGGTCCGTTCGCCCCCCCAGTAACCAGAAACATCGTGTTAATTTCAATCTATCAGGCTATATTGCGTTGCTTGTCTGTCGAGTACCCGCCTTTTACATTATTAGCGTGACTAATGGTCTACTTAGATATGCATACTTTCACAACCTTACTCAAGCTGACCTACCATACATCAAGATACCCTTGCATACGGTGATAAAGTTGACACCAAAGGCGTATGGTTGTGACGAGGAAAGGTGCTTTATGCAATTCTGCTACTGATTTTTCTAGTGCTAAATGAGAGTTAGATATGCGCTCCCAATCGGGGCTGTTGACACCCATAGGCCAAAACCGGGAACTGTGTTGAAGGATTGTCTTAACCAGCACAGTGGGAATTCTGCGAGGGAATATTTTTCCAATGATACATAGTTAGTGGTTTTTGTGCTGGCTAGATTGCGAAGATTTTTGTATATTGATTGGGTGGTCCCTGAGCAAGTTGGGTGCAGGAGTTGTGGGGGATTGTTCCTCTTCACGGGTAAGTAAAAGATTCAGGTCTGTTAGTAAAAGTTAGTTTTTGGGACTTATTGGATTCCTGCAACAGGAAAATAAATGGCAACAACTGTTTCCCACCTTTCCCTACCTTTTTGTAAGAAGGGGTAGAAAGGAGTATATAGTTGTAGAAGCTATGTTGTGTTTTCAAGGGAAACTGATAACCAAATATTGTACTAAAGCACTGGATAAGTTGCGAAGGTGACATAAAGAACATTTTGTCAGAACCGACCTCGCCAACAGGCCTACTGAACCGATGCTAGTCTCTCTTAGAGCTCGGTACACGAAGTTGTGGGGTAACCGCGGATTTCTTCAGAGTGGGTCGAGACAGACCACTCCCGTATGTGTTGGCGTAAC
>Ga0307511_10001306_pt1 | contig 26460 bp, 22 predicted proteins | sample 13_EM_MG_FD_200266 | JGI IMG/M metagenome (GOLD analysis project Ga0307511, IMG submission 200266) | Populus trichocarpa ectomycorrhiza microbial communities from riparian zone in the Pacific Northwest, United States - 13_EM | ecosystem: Host-associated > Plants > Roots > Unclassified | place...
GATGTTACGTAATTATATTCAGAAATACCTGATGTACAGTACTATCCCTCGATCGCCATAGGTTCCCACCCTGGTTGATAAGCTTCGTGATCGGCGACTACTATTGCTTCTTAACTCCCCCTCGAGCCCCCAATTCCTTATTTTGGGACAAACAACTATCACCGCGCTGGAACTGACACCCTTGAGTGGGGGAGCACTGATGATATCGATGAGGATACATCTGTCGGACAGTACTTGACGGAATCGTGGGGGCATTGGAGAATGGCATTGGAAATGATACCGGTCGAGCTATGCCCTTCAGCAAAGGGAATTGTACGTTCCTTCAGCGTGACGACGCGACGACACAGTTGAGCGGTACCGACTTTCGAAATTAGGCGCACTTTTATAGCCCGACAACAATCTCCATATGCAACCAAATTGCAATTGAACCGTCCGTTGAATATATATACCTACCTTCACAGCCTCGGCACTCCAATCTCCAACATTGGCGCTCCAGCAACCTCGAATTTGCAATTCCGGGCGCCCCGAGGAATATATCTATTTTTTACATGTGCTATAAGCACTGAATCTTGCGGCATGACTCGGCAAGAAATCAGCATCGGGAGTACTCTAGCTTGGGTATGTCAATTTGAAAGGTTAAAGGAAGAGGTGAGGCTCTGGTCGGTTAACGTTTGGGACTGCACCGTGTGGCTGTCGCAACAACACCCCTCTCTGTCACCATACTAAACTTGATCTTGCTTCCAAGGCAGTTTAGATTCAAGTTTATTTTAAGAATTGAAGGTCGAAATTCTTTCCTTAGATGGATATACACAGCACCTCGCGGACTAACACTACAGCGACAGGTAAATCTCCCTGATATATAGCCAATATCAATCCATTGCAAAATGAAATTCGCCAGCGCTTACAAGAAGTCCCCCCGCTATATGACGTCCTGGGTGTATAGTCGGGTTTTGATCCTACGAATGAGAACCACCAACTGGCAGCATTTCATGTATCGTTCGATGCAGCAAGGGGATGAGAGGTGGAGGGAAAAAATATGACGGGGTTTCTCGATACCCATTCCAAGGGAGAGGGCCACAATCGTCCTCGGTAAACAGCACGGGGTTCCCGTATACTGTGATGAGGTGGGGACATGATGACATTAGAATTCTCAAGATTATTAGAGGAGTTTTGGTCGTGCGCGAGGTTTACCGATGCCTTTCTTTTAGGGCATCGAGGCTCTACCGTTATGAATTTGTACCCATATTTACATTTCCCTGGAATTGGTATGCGTGATGCGAGATATACGCCAAACGGATTGGGAGATCGTGAACGTTCAAGGCTTCTTCCAGATGGGATCGGATGATAGCATGTGAATTATATTACTAGAGATATTAAAGCCTGTTTATTTTGCATCTCCCAACTATCGAGGCGTGAGAGTGGTCGCGATCGGAGCTTGTATTTAATATTAATGCATGGAGTATTGGCAATTTTCTAGTTTGTTTAGAGAGAACTAACTGGTGTAACTTTCCCCTCGTGGTTTCGACGGTCAACACTTTCTGGGCACAAGAGTACGGGTTATGGTGATCAATTAGCGCAGTCTACTGGATTGAATTGAATTACACTCAACTTAGTGACAACTAGGTTTTCTCATACTAAAAGTCCATGGCCAGTTGTTCGTACGCTATTACCTGAGAGGAGAGACGGAACTCAGATTTGGTTTCCTAGATAGTTACTTGCCCATATGCATGCATCGTGATATACAGCCTCGACCCTGGGTATTGCGCTGGGAGTGTGGTTAGCATGGAGCTCCCAACGTTGATGGATAAATACCTCGGGAATGCATCATTTTTTTAGACCAATGAAGTCCCTTCGACGTGACCACAATTATGAGGGCAATAAAACAACCCAATAAATGGACGCCTTCTAGAACAGCTCCTCCAGACTATATTTGCTTTTGAAGGGGATTCGGTTGGTGCGCGCGAGGCTACGGTTCTTGAACCTGCATCCCCCATGCCAAGTCCGTGAAGTGGACCAAGGAGATGATTTGCCCCCACAACTAGACTAGGTGAGTACCCCCACACTCTTACGCCCAACAGCTGTCTTGTACCAATTGTGGAGCCTCGAAACGCTATGCTTAGCCAATTGTGTTGCGGGACGGTCCGAAGGCTCACAACCGGGTGCCCCCTAATTAGTGCCCTTTCATCCCATCGTGTAAGGGTACGAGACTAAAAGAATAACGGACTATATAATGGGTGCTCAAGTCCATTGAGTACGCCTGACCTCTTTCCAATGTGCCCATGGCTCTTATTCGCAATTCACATCTGAATCGATTTTCGGTTAATCGCAATGGTAACAAATTTGAAGCCAATTGCGGAATCTGGAGGGTCACTTCGGCGACAACCAAAGCCGGGAAAAGTATGTGGCGTTCCGCAAATATCACAAAGCTCGGGTTACTCATCTCGTTCAATGCGCCCTTTGGCCCCCAGAGCACAATATGCTGGGGTCAAAGCGCCAGGGGTCAAAACAACAATAACAAGACGTGGGAGCCAAACGACAGACCTTTCCAAACTTGAAGCAATCACCATCCAACAACTTTCGGCAGTATCCATGCCTCCCGTGGTATGCATGCCCCCCAGGCTGCCCGTGATGCCCGCTCTGCTTGAACAGCCACCGGGAGGGTTACCCGAATTCGGATATTCCCCGTGCTGGGTTAATAACAGCTATAATGTTAACGTTCTGCCGAATGCGGCCACAGGAAATATGTAAGGCAGGTATCCTATACATACACATTTTCTCTCTACTGATACTCTACAACCAAGGGACCTGGAAGCACATCCTGCTTTCGAAAATGAATATGGTGGAGAGTATCTTAAAAGAAGTATCCAAGGGTCTACTGTTCAACGGCCGATTGAATCTTCAACATTCTCTGAGTTTAGGACGCCTAGTAGTGAGTACCTGGAGATTGAAGGATATGCTTCTCAGAATTTTTCAATATTTTCTAACTTAGATCTATTGTAGATCGCACCGTACAGAGCCCCGATACCCATCTGGCACCCAACTCCGCCCAATGGCAGCAAGCTGTTGCACCGCATGTTCCACATTCCGGACAAGTACCTCATCAGCCCCAGCCCAGCAGTTGCGCACAATGCCCCTCCATATGGTGCTTCCATTTAGAAAGTATGATGCTGCTGGTTCCGGGTCAAATAGATCTTGACGATAGGGGAATGAGCAATCTTATGAGAAGCTATAAAGACCTACGCCAACACGTCCATGAGGCGCACTTACCGGCATCAAGAGCTCTTTGTTCGCTCTGTGAAGATCTCTTCTGCTATCATTTGGCCAAACTGACACTCCTGGAGGGAGGGGTGGAGGAGGTACAAGGTTTGAAGGTTGATTTAGGAAGGAGCTTCATCACCTTGAGGACTCACATTCGGGAGGCTCATTACGGACATTAAAGTCGTTCGCTCGGAGATCAGCGTGATGGTATGCGCATATTCAAGAAGAATATCAATGGAATAGTTAAGGGGAAGGGGTATATGGCTGTATTGGAACCTCAAGGAGGCGTGGCCTCTAGTTTTGAAGCAGGTTGGGAAGTTTAAGAGTGAACTGCGATATAGGTCACTTGAGACACGGAAAGATTGGAGACTTTTTGGCTAGGAAATTCATGGAATTATGGGGAAACTCGGGGAATTGATGGTAGTAATTTGTCGTTTCTGTGTTTCTTTAAGTTATGGTTGCGTTAATTTCCAGAGGGTACCAAACATTGACGAATTTCCTTTTCTCTCATATTTCAGATGGATGTTGGGATGGGCGGGATGGAGGTCAATTGGAGGTATAAAGGTGAACAAGCAGCGGATGGTTTAAGAAGGTTACTATACAGTGTATTGATCTTCAGTATAATTATATTTTTTGGGTAAATCAGTACTCGTATTGATACTATGGTATATGACGAGGGCATGCATCCCCGCGTGGAAACGTAGCTGTCTTCGGTATTATGTTAGTGCAGTGCATGTGGGAAGTTGGGGCATACTCTTGATAGCAATGAGTGGTTTTGTCATGTATCCTATTCCTATAACCTTTCCTTCTGGAATGATATATTGATTGAAGCTTTAGCACTATTCGTACGCTTCTTATTCTACAAATGCTAATCAAGATAAATTATCTGGAACTGCGAGAGCGAAAGCTGATAGCTGGGTACCCAATATGCATGCAAGCGTCAGGCGAATGCAAGTATCGATGATCAGCGATGTATGACATCCTAGTCCAGACCTGATGACCCCCTACCCCGAAAACTGGTAAATAAGACTACTTGAATCATAATTGAATAAGTCAAAGCCCGAGCCAAGGACGCCAATTTGCCCAAGTAGTAGCGCTGCTACCACAAGAGGGAAAGATCAGTTGATACAGGCAAGGAGACTTATACACCAGTTTTCCTGATATTATGTCTCTCTGCCCCCACTTGGCTGCTTAGCCAGGATCAGGAAGTATGATGTTTCATACACGTTATGCAGGCAATAGACAATAAGACCAGACTAAGTAAGACAATAGGATTGATGCAGTCGCATGGAAACAGAAGTAGAGTGCCAAGTGCCAAGTGCAGTATAACAGGCCTAGACTAGGTATGGTAGCCACTTCCGCATCGAGAAAGCATTAATTCCAGATTAGGTATAGCCGGTAGGTACTTGGTTTGTGCTTTGCACGTGAGATAGCGCTGCCTAATAATTACCCTCATGTCACAGCAATTCATCCAGTCTGAGACTATTGCCAGACTACCTTGATTAAATGCACAAATTAAGGTCTACTATGGTTATGGAGAGAGTTCAGGTATGGACAGGTTCCACTGACGAAGCTTGTGCTTCAGATCCGGAATTATCAACCATTGGTTTCGGTAAAGATGGATATACCTACACAAGTAGTCGACTACAAAGAAGAGAGGGCCAAAAGTGACAATTGTATGTTTGGAGTCTCTGAGCATTGATCCATGGAACAACCCAATAACAGGCCGTTTTTAAAGCGGCTGATCACGAAACCACAAAAGCGCGCATATTGCCGCTGGTGTTTATGGGCGTTTGCAGGGGACCTATCAAAAGAAAGAGAAATTATTCGTGACTTGTAAATGTCCCCCATCCCATTGATCCTCCCGTAGCCTCCAAGCGGTCTGATCTGAAAAGCTCCTCCCAATCACAACCTTTTGAGCTGGGGGACTCGGGCACTCCTGAATTAGTATGCTCACAATATTCGTTCTGTGAAACAGGTGAGTGTATATACTTACTTAGTAGCGAGCGTTATATATGTATTTGGTACTGGCAAACGATACCGAACATGCGGGAAACAATGGAGATATGAGATAAAGCAAAGAAAAGCCAGGTCGATACATCCCTGACATAAGGGGTATCGTATCCATGTCATAAGAACTTCATAAATAAACTAAATCTTAGGTAGCTCTCCCACAAACATCTCCTTTCCTTCATCCATCTAATTTTCAAGTGTCCTTCTACTCCGTGCTAGTTCTCTCCGATCTTCGGGTTTTGGTTTTGTCACAGAGATCGTCATTTTGCCCCACTACAATATCTTCTCCACCGATCCGCAAAAACCGTTAGTCATGCTCGTCCTCAACCCAGCCAGCCCAACCAGCGTGTCCCTGAGCATATCTACCTAAGCCCTCATCGGCGTTCGTAGATTGCTGAGTGATGGACCGGCCCCATCACTCGGCTCCAAATCCTCCCATCCTACCCACATGAGAATCTTGCCAATGATCCCCAAATGCGAAGAAGTTTCCTAAGAGTTCAGTGGTGAGTTTTTCGGGCATTTGGTCGACTCCATCATTCACAAGCGATGCCCCACCCCTCGCCCCCTCCTGAAGACGGATAATACCCATGGTGCTATCCCTAGGTTTTCTCCACAAGCAAGAGCAGGATGGACAATGCCGTAAATCTGTAGAATCATGTTTGTTTGTCTGTGGTGTGCCTAGAGAGGGGATTGCTTCGAATGGCAAGTTTCCGGGAAAGGGGGTAAGGGGCAGTGTGGCTCCCTGATTTGTAAATGAAATTTGCCGGATTCCATCTCGTCATCATGGTTTGTATGCCTACGTCGTTTCCCAGACTTGGCAACAGTGCGGCAGAAGGGAAAGCATAACCCACTCCACCCATCTCTGGCATGAGTGGTTCGGAAAATCTCGATGTACCGTAAATGGCGTCCTGGCCTGACGTTGCAACATTCGAGATATGGGCAAGTGGAAAGTGATGCAGAGGGTCGAATTTCCCATGGTTCACGTTCTGCTGCAAATCTGGGGCACCTAATGATGGGTGTGAGATATTCATGTCAAGCTCCGGCGGGATGACGGCGTCGACGTCGACAGGCATAGGAAGAAGGGGTCGCAACTGTCCTCTTGGAATCCCCGGTTGCATCCTCAATGCCCGTATGGTCAGCAGCTGCACCTTCCGTCGTAAAGAAGGGCTTTTGTGGTGGATTGCTTTCGACACCACTACCTTTTTTGTGCCCCGTTTGGGAAGCGACTCCTGGCGTGTAGCATGCATGGTTTTCTGGCAGTCCATACGTCCGTGAATATTGGTCAGAGATCGTGGCCTATGGATGTAAATGAGTCGCAGTATTTTCTGAGCAGAATAGGGTAGTTGCAATACGTTTGTCGCAATGAGGCGTAAGTTAGCTAGTGAATACGGAATACGGTGTGTGGGTATGTAGACTACTCAGGAAGGCTATATATAGCTAAAGAATTCGATATGGCTTACTCTGCCTTGAATTAATACGCAGCTTCTGGCCGGCTTAAGTAGAGGGGAGGAGCAAAAACTAGTTTAAGGAGGGGGATTCTGAACCCAGCCAAAATCCCCTTCGCAGACATGCATTGTATGGTGGAATATCATAACGGGACCCAATGGTAGAAAGCGTTCCAAGACAGTTATCGAAAGCCAAAAGAGCCCTGTTGAATGCGATCATAGTGTACAGTGTCGCGTTTGGGATGAGGTGGGAACCAATGGCCTTGTGATGTCCTTTGCAAAAACAGTGAGGCTCAACCATCACTGAAGGCTCTACTATCAATATTATATACTCTAACAGTGAGGCTCAGTGAGTTGGTGCGTTGTTCTACCACTCTGCAACTGCTCAGAACCGATTCATGCACATAGTTCTTGTTTCAGTTCCAGCTAGGTACTATGGCGATTGACCATGAGGCGGCAGAATGTCGCTGCAACAAACCAACCTCTATTCATGTGTCCCAATAAGCTGCGTACGCATAATCGATCAACAAAGCGTCTGGCACACTATTGGCCCAGTCTCCTCTGCTGTCAATATCGAATTGCAGTGCGGCTGAATTCCCATTGGCAACGGTCCCGGTAGTTTAACCGCAGCCAGTCTATACTCAATCTTTGTTTACCCAAGTGCATATATCCAATTGCGACACCAAATCAAGGACCAGCCAATCTCTGCGCCAAGTATTGCACTATGTAGGCTTGCATGTGCCGCGAATCCAAGGGCGATATCACTGGAATAATAGTTGCCTTGAGTTCACATTCCCTGGCTCCAAATCCTTGTCATATATTGGTGAAAGTGTTGTGGGATAGGCTTAAAACATTTTTATGGTGCTCGATCTGCAAGGGAAGAGAACACCAGATATCTTGATCCACCGATGGTAAATTCTACCAACAGGTACCTTGATGGATGGCCTACATTGCTTGCTCTGTAACCTCGGCGTAATATAAAGTCGGTGGGGGCATCAGGGCCACAATTAGCGCATCCTTTGTTTCTAGTTGGCGAGTGCTAGGTGTTGAGAGTTTGGCCCTAGGGTGAGAGCAATCAAGGCTTCCGCAGCGTACCACATGCATACATACTTGGTAACCCAAGAAAATTGTACACAGGCTCTCCCTGTGAACTTAATCTGGTTGGACTCTGCATTATATATATTTGCTTTTCTGTTTTCTCCTTGCAAGCCTGCGGCTTGACTGATAGCTCCCAGAACCAGAATCAACGCGTCAAGAGATTCTGTTGTGATCGGGGTTTTTAGTACGAATCAACAAAATATCTATTCTTCCCCAGAAAATGAAGCCTAGGAAATCATGATCATGAGAGATAGAAAGACGGAAGGTCTATAGTACCACCAGGAGAGACTGTATTACTACTGGAACCAGAGGCTTACCAACGAGGTACCGTGAGAAATGAGAATGAAGAACTCCAGACTCTATACAAATCTCGTCGCTTAATTTGAGAGGATGGGTCAGAGCGAAATCCCACACCGTGTTACGTTTGGCTTCAGAAGTACTATACTTAAGCATCTCCACATACTCCCCTAGATACATTAATTAGTTAAGCCAGATAAATACAATGGAATTGGAACTTTAGAAAATATTTAGTTTCAGTAAATACAGTGCCATGCGGAAAGTCTTCGAGATTCAGCAGCGCAGGGATCGGCGCACGTGCAAGCCGCGGCTAATCTATGTATGCCCTGGCTAGCTGAGTGTAGTTGAGTGCTCAAACACCAAGATACTCATGCCTTTGCCTGTCTGTATCTACTAAAGTGTTATTAAAAGGTAGCATAGGTCCGGCTGGAATAGTCATCAAAATAGCTAGTTAGCCGCGGCCTGCACATGTGTTCTGACCCATACGTCAATACGGCCTATTGATCAATGGGCCGCTAAAGATGGTCGGGCCGGCCCATTCATCAATATGATGGCCACAATAATATTTAAATATAATTATCTCATATATTCGGAACTATTGAGAAATACGGGACTATGGAGCACTACGGATAAATAGAAAAATCGGCTCCTGATTTGAATAATACATTGAATACTCGAGTTCTACAGAAGAGGGCTTGATCTAGTATATTTTATTTATATATCTCTGGAGGACTTGATTTTCTCGTATTTTCATTTATTTCTACAGTATATTTTTCTACCTCTGGAGGCCTAGATTTTCTAGTATTTTATGTATTTATATCTTATATTTTTCCATTTATCAGTAGTGCTCCATAGTCCCGTAATTCTCAATAGTTCCGAATATATGAGATAATTATCTCCCCATTGATCAATGGGTCGACCCATTGATGAATGGGCCGTATTGACGTATGGGTCAGAACAGATTACACACCATGTCCGAAACCCACAGAAAGTTCCTTGTACTACTGCGTTTCGGCTCAACGAAACCAGTATGTACGTAGTGTATTTTCCTTTATTACACTTGCGAAGCCTACTGCCGGTATATTTATCCTAGGTACTCACTATGGCTCTGAAAAACACTATACGTTAGGCGGAGTAACCGATATATATATAATCGGAGACAATGTGGCTTCCCGGATGCCTAGGTCTGCCGGAGTCGTACGTGTTTTCTTGTACTTAAGTACACACTTTCAGGTTGTGGCAGAGACAATACGATTGTTGCGATGGCGCCAAGTGCCAAACCATGGCTAGGCTAGTCTTTCTAGGGCAGTGGCTTCCTCATTAAGATCAACATAGTTTCCGATACGGGTCTAGCCTAGTTACACTACCAGTTATTGACAACCCTGCGGAGTCTTAAAAAACACAATGCATCATATGCAAGTATATCGACGATGGACATGATATAATTACGAAGTAGGATCTAAAAGAAAATATTACCCTGGCAAAGATGTACAGTGCCGGGGGGAATTTACTACGCACCCCCTGCATAATATGCAGTGCCAGCCTATGGCGGGATGTGAGACATACAGCAATAGTAAGACAACGACCATAGCGACCTCGCTGGCATGTTGAGCGGGGTATAACATCCCTACGCTATGATAGAAGGTCTAAATAATGCGGAGCGCTATGTGGAAATATTGGAAGAGTATTTGCCATAGGTGAAAGCAGATATGGAAGCTGCCGGAGTTTCCAATCCTGTGTTTATGCTAGATAACTCTCCTATTCACAATTCTTATCGTGCTCTAATTTGATGGATGTGAGGTAGCGGATCATCCAGCTTGCTCTCCAGATCTTAATCCTATTGAGCATGTCTGGCACTATCTTAAGAAGGTTTTGCAGCACAAAAAGTTTCCTAATCTTGCTTCCTTTTCTGGTGGGCCAGCAGCTGTTAAAAAAAGAATAGCTGAATGTTTGGAAGAAGCATGGAAAGAGATTCCTACTAGCCTGTTAGACTCTCTTACCACTCGACGAGCTGAGGGATGGTATACCAAATATTGATAAATTTTGTATATAAGTATTGTCTGGCGGCGTATATATTATCTGGGTTAGGGCTCAACCCATTGTGATACATGCATATCACTCATGTTTCACTGGGAGCCGATCGCTGCATAAAAAAGGGGTGCGTAGTAAATTCCCCCCAGGCACTGTATGTACGTATACCGGAGGCCTGTGGTATGCACATAAGTACTCCGTTGTTTTCCTCTAAACCCGTAAGCCTCGAATGCCATTCATACTATTATTATATTAGCTTCAAAATTGGCTGAGTCCAGAAGATACTTACTCTTGTAAAGAGAACTCATATAAGGTTTCTCCGGTAGTTCCGCACTGAAATACCCTGCCTTGGTAAATGCTACGACTCCCCGGCTCTGTAAATGGAAAGTGAGATGTGACGTTTCGGCTCACGGAGAGGAAACCTTGAGCAGGAGTCGCTCAAGAATCACAGAAGTATGACAGAAAGGTACCCAGCACTTAGGAAAAATTAAAAGGAATGGAGGTCCCCCTTGTGGGTTACTTTTAAGGCCTCCAGTGACAGAGTCTATTTGAAACGTTAATTAGAGGACACAATCGAAAAAGAGAGCCAATCAATCCTCTAGCTGCAGATCCAGATTATCTCGTGGTTCACAGTGGCGGTCGTGAAAGCCAGACTACGTGATTAGTCGTTCGCTTACACCCTGAAATAGCTTAGGGTGTGCGGGAGTATTCTTTTGTGGGCTACCGTACTTCAAAGTTGTATATCAACTGTAGCTTCCTTGGTCGCATCATACTAGAGACTGCACAAACGGTATGCTGCAGTGGTAGTCACTCGTTGATTATACTTACCCCCGTTTTGCCCAAAACCCCCGGCGCAAGAACATCGTGATAATAACCGTGCAATAGCCTTTGTGGATCCTTTCCAGGACACTTCCAAATTCCGAGCCTGGGGAGTACCAAAGGAGATATCGCTGTCAGCATTTCCATGTCATTGCTGGTTCTGGGCGGGGTATAATTGCCTGTGGAAAGTTGGGCCTAAGGGAATTCCAGCTCTTTGTCTTCATACAAACACTATTTATGCCATCATTTTGCACATTAAGGTGCATCCCGGTTGTTGACAACCACCTCCGGCATCGTTTGCCTTTCCTCGGCACCCGGATTTTCCGTTAGGCCTGGAAAAATGAGACACTACAATATCATAGCACTATTCTTGGTTTGCATGCACATTTACCTCAGCAAACTTTGTCTTTCAAACGCAACAGCTATGTACATGTCAAGTATGTTTGCTCTCGCTGCCAGTCCAAATTGCTAACTTTGACTTTCATACACAACTAGTGCCCTGGAATAATTTCCCTCTGCTATCGTTGACCCTCCAGACTAGTTGTTCCTCAGATCGACCTCTCGAACAAAGTGTTGACCCTCTCCAGAGTTGAATGAGTGAATTCGATGTAAAACCTATTGTTGGCACGTGCAGTGGCCAAACGAGTCTCAATTGCTACCATCCTTGTCGTGAATTCGTCCGCTCGGTGTGGAAGGAGCACCCTGAGCCTCTCAATTTCAGCCTTCAAAAGCTCTACCTCCTTCTCGAGGGTGGCAATCTGGCGACATTGCTGGATTATCCGGGTTTGGTTCCGATTGAGGCGTTGAGATGCTTTCTTCAGAGATTGAATAAGCCCTGAGTTCGGTTAGAAAATCATCATGCAATGAGAAAGATACGAGGTCCTTACTCTCGCTCTCCGAAGTTGGTGCATGGTTGGAGGATAAGGAGCCTGGAGGGACGTAGGTAGGGCCTTGAAGCCATCGTATAGTATTTGCAGGTGCCATTCCGAAGGGGCGAGTGGTGGGACTCTAACGTCGGATCGGCGTGCTGCTCCAACGTAACCGCTAGGTGATCGTAATCTTGATGTGATCAGGTGCGATGAAGGATAGCTATAGTTGGATGATAGAAGTTGGCCGAAAGCAGACTAGGCAATAATGGCGAATAGAAGCCAGAATAGCGAATAGTGGAGTGTGGTGGAGAGCTGACTGATACACGAGTAATACTATGGATATGTGCGGGTGCCTGGTGGTGATCGATCAACCTCTGACCAAACTATTCAGCCTCGAGCACGATGGTCAGTCTCAAGTAAGTATTAGTCTCAACCCGACCCAGCTACCAGGGCGAAGCCCGACACGAGAAGATGAGACTGTTTCTGGGTCGAAGAAATAGGTTGAGCACACGTACATAAGTGACGACCCAGTTTAGTTCGGTGCACAGAACCCCCCGAGGTGAGTAGTGTCACCCTAACAGCTGGTGGTTTCGATGCGCGACGGTGGAAGGATGGGCGCCAGACTAAATGTACCCCGCCCTGGAACTGCTCGTACATTCTCAATGCTTAGTAATGAATATCAGCAGTTGATATCGGTAGTGCACCCGCATGGCTGGGAATGTGGCAAGTCAGACTAGGTATGTGGCTGGTGCACTGGTAAATAGATACTGCTAATTAAACTATACCGGTACGGTGATTGTAGTAGCCAAGTCCAGCGGGGTTACCCTCAACTCCCCAACCAGAACTCTTTGATCCTGAAGTAGGGCATATTCAGCTTCCCAAATACACCATTATTCTTACTCATTAGCCTCATTCAAACAAGTATGCCTTCCTAGTACATCCCAGACCTATCTAGATCGGCTCCTCTGGGAGCTCGGCTCTCCAGTAGAAGGTTACAATCTTTCTGAAATTAGTGGAGCTTGACTACCCTGTCCTTCTCCTTGTGCTAGTGAGAGATTAACTGCGCATGCCTTGTACCGTATGAGTGCACTCCGATGAACAGATGCAACCGGTGAGAAATCAGTCACAAGCCGTACCTTAATCAACTTCACTGCACCTGCGACTCACCTCGAACCGAGCAATCTCCACACCAAGCCTCAAAAGGTGGACCGAAGGCCCAGTGAAGGCGGCTCGTTTGGCAATATGGTCAATCTCGGTTGGTTCAACTCTGTAATTGGATGTGGGATGGTCCGATCAACATAACGCTCACCCCAGCATAGTGGAATTCAATGTGTCCCTGACTCGAATATCTGCTCTGGCGTTGGCTCCTGAGTAGATAGTTTCGGTCCTCCAGCAATGGTCCCCGAGTCCCTATGAAACCGTTAGTGAAGTAGTATTTTAGCGATGAGCGAAAGTGGTAACATCACGCCTCATCTGGCTACAGCTCCGGATAGGATGAGAGAACTATTAATAGGTCTCAAAAAGATATCCTTTACGATTGGGGCATATATACATCACCTCATATCCATCTCGAGCCCTTGAATTGCGGCTGCATAATTCTAGGCAGCGCCTTGTGCACGAAACAAACGACTTACTCAAACACCAACGCAACAATTAGGTGCAAACGCTGCCCCTCAGGAGAGTCTTTTCTCCTTCTTTTGGTGAGTTTCTTGTAGCATCCACTCGAGTACTCCCGAGTTACCCACTGATGATTCAGCGGAGGTGCTGCCAACCCAGTCAGACCAAATCAGACTACCAATAGTTGCTTGGGGAGCTAATCAGGTGATAGTATACACATAGTCTCTTATACAGCGCCGTCTGCTATCTTCAGGAGAAAAAATTAAGCATCAGTGAATACCAGCGTATGAGGTTAAGCGAAACCCCTGTGCCTGGATCCAAAGATATCAGCAGACTGGGAGACCAAAGTTGCGTTGCACTGCAATCCCTTACTTCATGTCCCGGTCACCACGCTGACGGCCACTCCATATTTGGGCAATTATGCTATCTCGACCTCTGAAGCTCCGAATATATAGCTTAGAGTAAAGTACACCCGGGAAGAGATGAGGAATATGTGAAATGAAGTCAATGGGATTAGATCAAATTTGCCTCTGAATTCATGTGCCTTAGTACTCTACTTTATAACTTAACTCCAACAAACTTAAAAAATAATACACGTTTATGTATAGTCTGTTGGTATCTGGTAAGTACAGTATATTGCCCACTCCGTGCCAAGCCCGCTGAGGCTAATGTAAGTAGTCTCGTGCCTTTCTCTCTTATCTACTAGCATGGTTCTTGCCTACTCTCTCTTCTCCCTGTCTCTCTCCTCTCTCTTCCACATATAACTCAACATATTACGACATCCTTCCATTCTTATTACCCCCTCCCCTCATTCTCCCAACTCCCCACTTCCCCCCAACAGGCTGGCAGCAGACTCCATCTTCAACACCTAAAAGGTTTCAGGAGGCCTTTATCCATCGTCTACCGTTCTTTTGGTGGCGCCAGCTATCGGTGGTTTCGGCAGGTCACCCCCCTCAACCTCCCACGTCCTGTCCTCGCATGCCAATATACACACCCTTATCCGCAACTGGACTACCTTATTCCACCTTCAGAGCTCTCAGACAAGCCCTGTAGTGGGAAGAGAATACAGCCAAATATTAATCCACCTGGATCCTACACCATTTGCAAAAGGCGAAAGCGTTAGGCCTTACAGTGAAGTCTCAATTCAGGCAACTAGCACTTTCATATGCATTACTAATAGCATACTTGAAAGGCTTCTTATTCGGGGATTGCTTATACCGCGAGTTCACTGTATGCTAAGATCCATCACAACTATCAGGCAAGGGCAACTACACCATTTATCTTTCATGTCGACCATTTCAGCAAGTCTTTATCCGTCGCCTATTGTTAGGTAGCGTCAGCTGCTAGGAGTTTTGGTAGGCTCAACACTCCACTTTCTCCAACGCACTTTCCTCCTCCATGCTAATATGCATACCCTTATTCCACTGCAGTCTAGTCAAATTCTATAATGGGGAAGATAACAAATCCACAATCACCTGGGACAGGTGGGCCCTATACCATTTCCCAAAGGCAAAAGCGCTAAGGCCTTACGGACGAGCCAAAATCGTCTACTAAATGACTTATTCCCCAAAGAGGATGATTTCTAGGTAGAGCCCCAACTCACTGGTGACGGTGATTCAAGAAGTTTGGATTTCACAACATACGTTGTCAGACACAATCATGGCCCCGTGATTTTTCTCGAGATTAAGCCGGACAAACAACTCAAGGTTAACTCGACCCGGATGCGTGCAGATAGGCAAATGAGAGATTTCTAGGCATGTTGCAGGATATCAGGATCCCAAAGTTGTATGGCATATCAGCTATTGGGACGAAAAACTGCGTTTACTCCTGGGACAAGGTAGTGATAACGCTTACCCTGAGACTTCATTCGGAAGCACCAGAGAATATGTTGTGCTTGGATTTACTGAGTATTGAAAGGGAAAAGAGATAAGAAAAGTTGTGGCAGATGTGAAGAGTACTAGTATGTACAAGTTGGTCTAAGATTCCCAGTGGATCAGTTTAAAAATTGAACCAAATTCTTTTCTGAAAATAGCATACGCATGTTTGCAATTCCCTGTATAGGGTTGTAATATGTTGTGGAGGATACCTAGTCTTTTCAATGGATTTTCTCCCTTACGGCTTGATTATAGGGAAAACATTGCTCTACACTGGTGACAGAACTCTGATACCATGCGAAAATTCTTTCCTATGCCTTTCCTTTCCTTATTGCCACTTCTTGTTTCTATATTCCATGTCGCTAGTGGATAGGACCACCATCGGAGGATAAAAAGGACTCTTCCCTCTGATACATCATCGTTATCACCGCACTCATGTTATAGTGACTATCTTCGGGGGCTATGTTTGTAGTCCTCACATCTATATATGTTCCAGAATATCGAGTCAAATGCTGTGGACCACCACTTGGACTTATCCCCCCTCCTTGTGGGAGTACTTATTAGCGGGCCTAGTAGACAGTACCCCGGCGTCGCGCCGCACTAGTGGGGTCCAGGTATCCAAGTACAATTAATATTCAGGGTAACAGGAGCCTGTATCGTACAGAATTCTAGAGATACCATCCGGATAACTTCAATTGAAACAGAGATGATGTGAACACAAGCTACAGGCTAACGGAGTTCACCGAAAACACAAGAGCAAAAAACACCAAGGAAATGCTAAGCAAGCCAAGCAGGAGACATGCAATTGCAAACGTAACATAAGATTAACATCCTGATTTTCCTGAAAGTCGATTCCTTTATTCTCCTCCGTACTGACTTTCGTGCCCGTGGTGGTCTTCTCGATACTCGCCATTGTGATCTCGAGAGAATGGGGAATATATTGAATTTCTCTGGCACAAGTCTCCCCCCAGATAGTCTTCGGCCCCAGTTTCCCTTCCAAGCGTCTTAACTCCCTTCCTCCCTTCTTTCATAATCAAGCCTATACGAGCTTCCCCGCTGGTCCCCAGTGTCTCGAAATGATCTTGATAATTGCACTATGATTTCATCGCAACATTAGGAATTTTTCAGAGTGACGTTATTATTTCTTGAGGAGCAGCTCATGGATTGACCCTAATTCTTTCCAATATCCGAATAGGGTATATATCTGTCTACGTGCCTTATTCTACAAGAGGGGGGATTCTCTACGTATGTAGAGCTATGAATTAAGTGTCAAGTGCAACCTTGCGGTTATTTCTATTCCCACTCACACTCACATATCGTACTCGCTGTAAGATAGCCAGTACATCTATCCGAGGTTACACCTCCTGACGCCGAAAGGCCTTGCCCAACCAGTCTACCTAGAATCCACAGTGCAAGGCAGGCACAGTTGGAACTACGAGGGTTAGTGCAACTAGTCTAAGCTGGGACGTTGTACGCCTCGAACGGTACCTGGTCAATCAAATACCGTCTATCCCTCCGGGTATGATTTAGATCGTATCCGCCGGCCTAATCAAGTCTCGAGCGAGAACAAAATGCCACTGTCGCTCCGCGTTTTTCTGGCGGGGTTCCATCCAAAATAAAATGTTGGGAGTGCGTTTCCCAACTCAACATCTACCTTTTACAGCCTCAGGAGACCCCTCAAAACAACACAGGTCATTACTACTGGGAACCAAGACTCAAGGTTTTGGGGCAGCACAGCAGAATATCAGTGTTCATCCTTTCCTAACTAACTAAAAGTTTATGCAAGGCGGGAATAATTCTGACTGAATGTTCTGACTGGTTCACTAATCATACAGGTTTCTAGTTCGGCTGGCCAACGGATTCGGCAATATAGAGATTGCTAGTTTGCTCATATACAATTTTAGATTCTTAAGCTTTTGGTGGTCCCTCATGAACATTTGATAACTGACCAGATATAAATATGTAGAGCACCAACATTTCGCACTTTGTCAAAGAACTATAATCGCTTCACCATTTCAGTTGTGCAGCTTTATCATGCTTTCGATAACGTGGAAGTGTATAGTTAGGAAACATAAGAATAGCTTGCGTTCTGGACCTTTCTCTCGACTCAATCGCTTACAACCTTTACTTTCAACCAAAATTAGCCCTCTATTGAATGCGGCTGGACTGCATCTGTTACTCCACTACTTGTAACTTTTAAATTGAGATAGAATAGTACTATTGAGATGGCAAGTAACAATAACTTCATTGTTGTAGCCAAATAGATAGTGGTAGGTAGAATATCGATGAGCAGAGTGAAGATAATGTGGTTAGAATATTTGAAGAAGAGTGAAGTGCTTTGTATGTTACTCTCCGGCCGATGTTTTTGAATTATTTATTACCAAAAGGCGTAGTACTCTAAAAAGGCTTGTATGATTGCTGAATGGGTCGACCGAACCAGCAATTAATATGTTTGTGAATGGGGTGGTGTAAGTCCGCAACAGTGGAACGAACTATAAATAGTGCCCGATTGACAAATCGTCATGATTGGTTAATCGGTCAGAACATGGCCCACAAGCCAGGGCATACACAATATCAAGCGAAGCTACCGAGGTTAACACATTCATGGGACTCCTTGAACTTTGTGTGAAGGTCATGCCTGTTATCATGGGGTAAAACTGATCGATGCCCCTAGAATCGAATTGGAATGTAGCTTTATAACGTTCAGAGACCAGCCCATGGTGGTTGCTAGACACCCCGGGCATCCTTAAGCGGGTGACTGAAGGAGTTGGGAAAGGGGCGGGATTATTGGTAGAGGACACCGGATTAAATTTAGAGGCTCACCGGAATTAATCCAGTGCAGGATAAATGCTGTTACCCTGAACTCTGTCAACCTACTTTGTGGCACAACCACGTTGTTCATATATCCTTGTTCCATTTCCCTTGGTTCTATCATGAGGCTTACATATCCCTTTGGTCTTCTACCCATCGTTCTAATGTGTGTTCTCTATATTATTGCCAAGCGTGGTCTTGGCGGTTATCGGACTCCTTCTGTTCTTTCCTTTTTCCAATACCCTGTTAACCACCCTTTATGAGAGGTCTACGTCTCTCTCTCTTTTTACCCAGCGGAAGTGCTATCTAGGCTGTCCTATCCTTGTCTACGCCCTCGCCCTCCTACCTTGCCTACGCTGCACCCGTTGGTCCTCCCTTCGCTAATTTTCGCGTAATGATGGTTACCTTACACCCCTGCCTTGTCACATTCTGTTAGATCTTTCTATAACTAGTGCAATGCCTTCTATGAAAACCAGAAATTCCTTTGCCATCCGGGCCAGATTTGAGGCCTGACAGCCTGGCATCCTGCCCCATGAGCGTAAACCACCGATATTTTCCAGTGCTATAAACCAGCAATGTACCTTAAAATTCCGATGCCCAGTACCTTGAGTCACCGGATTCTTACCTCGCAAACAACATGGTGAATCCATGGAGTGCTGTCTCCACAGTGTACCGGACAATATTAATACCAGCACCGGATTTAATATGTACACCGAGTTTTGATTCGTGCTACCCCGGATTTTTCCCAGTGCATGGCTCCCCATTATATAGCCCGGTTTCTCCCTATATATTTCCCAGTAGACTAGAACTAACCCCGTATATCTATATATATTATATCTGTATAAGTTTCGCTTATCTACATATTCGCTATACTAGTCTTATTTGGTATATAGGTACTTACAAGTACTTCTATATACCAATTACAATAAATATATTGAACAGATCAGCTAAATCAGCTAGGGCCCCTTTCAGGCTTAGCTCCAATGGCCGTTAATTCGCAGCAACTTTAGTTCATTACTTATTACGTACGCTCAGCGACTAACCCCATGGGTATGAGGCCAGGGTAGCCTATCGTGTATTGTATTGGGGCAAAAATAAAGGGACGTTTTATCTCAGAAAATGATGGTTATCATGATGTTATATGGAAGAGTGATCCCGTACTGAAGAAAAGAAAAAGAAAAGAACAGAAGGAGTCTTTATTCGACGACCGCCAAGACCATGTTTGGCAACAATGGAGAGAATACAAATTAAAACGGTATGCGGAAGACCAAAGAGAACCGCAAGGGGAACTAAGGCAAATGAAACAAAGGAAATATAAACATAGACGTAGGGTAGAATTAGTAGAGTTCAGGGTAACAATATTTATGACGCACTGGATTAATTCCAGTGAGCCTCCAGATTTAGTATAGTGTCTCCTTCTATAAGATCCAGAAACAATTTAAATATGCACAGGTTTATTCACAGTCCTCGATTTTGGTAATAACCCCGATAGTGCAGCTACCAGAATGAATTTGGTGCAAATTATCCTTTGCAAATCCAGGTGTAGATTGTAACATACTCTGGTGTATTTGCCCCGGTAAAAAATCCAGTTTGAGGACGAGCTGGCAGTCTACCGCTGGGAGACCACTGAGATTTTTTGCGAGTTAAGAATCCGGTGACTCAGGCTATTGAGCAGCGGAATTTTTTAAGGTACATGACTTGTATATCTCACCGGGAAAATCTCGCGATCGGTGGGTTATGCAGACTGTACATTGAAGTAGTGACGTTAGGCCTAGGACGCTAGTAGTAGATATACATGCAAATCCAAGTCCAGCATTAAATACACTTAACAACCTCTACCAGTGGCTGTGCAATCAGGCTAACATAACAAGAACCAGTAATTAGGGCAGTTAAACCTTACAATAGTTATATGACTACGCTGGTTTGCATGGAACTAAAAGGTTTACTTACAGAATCTTCTAGGACTTAAACATAACTGCTGGTACTAGTCTGGCGTGATCAACTGACTGGGCACGAGATTAAAAATTCCTTCTCCAGACACTCCTTCTCGATCGATTGGATCTCGGTTAGCTATAGGCTATCACCCATAGATCTCTGCGACCCAACCAGTTTGCTTGGCGCTTACCGATACGCACGTTTATATCTCTTTTAATAAAAAGATTTGCAATGCACGTGTACGTCTCTACTCGTACATAAACAGCGGTTTAGTTATAAACGCATTGGTTTGTACCATGGTGGTTTTCTTAGCTCACGTAATCCAGAACGTTGGGAACCTAAATTAATTATCCCAAACCCGTCGCAAAATGTGACGCGAGTAGCACGGTCTAACTCCATCACCCTACAGTTATCAACAAGTTGCATATACACCCTATGAGCACTCGAGCTCTCAACGACGCAGCCAATCTCAATGTGCCGAGTTATGATTGTTCATGACACTTCTAAAGATCGGGAAAGGTCAACAGCTTGAATTCGATGACATCTTGCACATCACCTACTGCAATGCAACCCACTGGCCCCCAAACTCAAATAGATAACGATACATGATACTCCACCCGATCAGCTTCCCCCATCACGCACTGCTGCCAAACACACTCCAGTGCGTACCATCATTTGGCAGTTATGTGTATGTTGTCGTTTCACCACCTCCGAAACTGCCTCCGACATTCCACGTACATACTGGGCCTGCTCACGCTGCCAGGTCAACCTTTGCCTCACTTGCTTTCACTACTACCACTTGAGCTCAAACAACACACCGGCATAGCTAGCACACCAGTGTTCGCTCACTTAGATCATGGTCATCCCCACTCATGCCCTTAACTTATCCCCTAGTCCACGCACCTACCTACTGCTCTTGCCCGCTTCCTGTATTAAGATCAAATAAAATGCTATCGTTCTAGATCCAACTCCTGTGTATATTTTGATCGGACAATTTGATATTGAACTAGGGGTCGCGCGATGCCTGACCAGGCAACCCTCGATCTAGCTTCATGCGAGTGACCACACTACCAGCGCGATGGGTTATAGGATAATTTGACTTCACCGAATGAGACTGCTTGGGAAAGTGAATAACTATTCACCAGCCTGACTTCAGCCCAACATATCATAAAATATGAGGTTCTATGCCCTCTATCGCTGGAACTAGGCCGAGGTCTTGCCTGATTATCTGACAGGTATTTTTCAAACCCGATATCTATATACTATATACATACATATCCCTGCCAAATCAGCTACAGTGGACAGGCACCGTTCCCGCTAAACCAACCAGACTACTGCCAAACTAGTCTACCTAGTACTTTTACTCGGCAGCTTTTGACACGCAGTCTACAACGCAGTCTGATTGGCACACCACCACCCGGGCAGTAAGTTTGAACATCATGAGGAAGAATCAACATCGTAGGGCATGCGCCAACGAGAATATAAATATTCCTTGTGAGTGCCTTCCTTAATCTCCATCACCCCGAATTTGGAATTTCAAGACTGTCATAACATCTCCGCTCTCGGCAAGAGATCACGTGGTGCCAAGGTTAACTATGTCAACCCACACCAGGATCCGCAAACGACAACAGCATTGCTCCCAACACACGTCACCCCATAAACAGCACATTCTTCCACAGCTACGCCTCCTTGCGCTGGAAAGCAAAGCGTCGCCCTGCCGTCCGGGGCGACACAGGCTACAGCCAAAACATAATAACATCCGGGATGAAAAAGATACCGAGGCCCCTGTGGCTAATATTGAACATCCAGCCTTGAAGTCTGCCTCCTCTGGCCATGGTTATACATCGTCCTCGATCCTTCCGCCAGATCCTGCATCCCCAAATGTAGAGCGAAAACAGTCTGCGGCTGTATGTCCGAAAATACGCCCCAATAGGGTTGCATTAACCTTAGCCAATGATGATCTTCCAGAGGCTGCATCCAGGAATCTACTCGCCGGAGCTCCAGCGGTTACCCACGAAGGCCTTGGTCTCTGGACACTACATCCACCATACGGTAATATACAGCATCAGGAGATCACCCAAAATCGAGATGGCCGAGACTACTGGATACCAACCCTCGATGCCCCGGAGGTTGCTATTCGGACAGCGACGGCGCAGCCCACTGTCGGCATTCATCAAAGTCAGTGTTTTCTGACTCGAAGTGAATTTTTACGCAAGGTGAAATTGACGCCATGCTGATCTATTCATCTCACTCTAGATCAAATGCCCCAATCAACCGTTAATCGACACCCTATATCTAATCAACTACCAGCGATTCAACATACGGACAATACACAAATACCCCAGAATTCGCAGTGCGTGCCTTGTGTCAATTGCCCTGCAATTTGGTGTTTCCACCTCGAAAGCATAATGCTTAGCGACCAACAAGATAAAGATATACGCAATATCAAGCGAAGCTACCGAGATCTACGACAACATATTCACGAGGCACATTTGTGGCAATATGGGTCCCCTTGTATTTTGTGTGAAGACCTTTTCTGCTATCATGGGGGAAAACTAATGCTCCTAGAGGCTGCAGAAGGAGACTTTGTCGGTTTGAAAATTGATTTGGGACGGAACTTTATGACGCTGAGGGACCATATAAAGGAAGCACACGGTGGTTGCTAGGTACCTCGGGGCAGCTTTGAGCGGGTGGCTGTAGGAGGGAGGAGGAGAGAGAGGGGTTTGTGAGCTATGGAAGGATGCGGTGGTACAGAGGGGACATCACACATATAATAAGTTTACGGACATGCCCGCCTCCAGATGGAGGAAGCTTGCAACAGGTCTAGCCTAGGAGAAGAAATAGGAAGTGTGCTCATGGAGGGATGGCTGAACGATGGATGAGCTATGAAGGAAGAACAGCGGGTCGAGAATTAGAGAGGAGCAGACTATAATTGACACGGAAAAAAGGATTTTGGGACCCGTTTCGCTTGGAACGGTCATACCAGAAACGCCAAGGTGATCTGTTTGCTGCACAACTTTGCGACCTGGTACTTGTCCCTTACGAGTTCTAGCGATTAGTAGCTCGCTTGACCCAAAGCCCGAGAGAAGCTCTCGGGTTGGTCACGGCACATCCAGCGCAGGCCGCTATGTCACGGACAATTTTCCCCATTTCCATTTTTACCTTTGATGTTTTGCTTTTTTTCTTGTAGTCCTTGCCTGTTTTTCTTTAGTTCTTTCCTTTTTTTCGTTGAAGTCGTGGATAACTTGCAAGGGGTTTTGGCTTCTTTATCTCGCAAGCATCTAAATATCGCTGGGAGAGATTGGAGTCCCGAACCCAGGAATTAGAAGTATTGCTAGGGTAGGGTTTTAGTGGGTGTTCAATAATACCCAGCAAACCCCGGGGCAGAGCAGTTTCGTGGTCAGAATGTTTAGTGTTTACGATTGTTCTTCTTGTTCTCATTTGTTCGTCGTTTTGCTATTCCGCATCCCCGCTCTCGAGCTAATTGCTTTTTTTCCATTACTAAACACAATGATATTCACGACTTTTCAACTCTTGTGCCATATTCTCAAGTATTACCTCAAGTGAGGTAGGCAATCGTTGCCTATTTCGCTTTGAAATGCGGACCTAGACCAAAATAATGTATATGTATTCTGTCGATCCAACCAATCAGAGAAAAGATAACTCCCACACCACCCAGAATTCGAAAGGGTAGCCAGACCAGCGATATCCACCACACGCGCCCATCATTACTGGACCTGTTTGCGAAGGCCCACACCTGACAAAGGAATGGCCGCATGTTGCCACAAGCACCGCCACAGCGCCACAGGCACCCCCACGGCAGATCCCGACCACGAGTCGGCATGTCAACCCCACCAATGAGTGAACACTCTGCAACACGGAAGGAGCAGCTGGCGAGGGAAAGGGCATACGAACGGAATATCCGGGAGGGTTTGGGAAGGGATTCAGACTCCAAGCTCGGATCGGAGGTTTGAACAGATTTATGAGTCGGAGGAGGACGGGGAAGAAGCAGGCTTCGGCTATACAATTTCTATTCGCGGCGATGGGGGAAGGTCGGGACCCATCAGCAGTCTACCACCTAAAGCGCTTTGCACGCATCAGAGGGCTCCAACACTTCTGCGCCTTCCTGACGACAGGGGCTGCCGAAGCACACCAGAGCACCAGCACCCAGCCCACACCACCACCGACACCACCAAGTACCAGTTCCCCAACCCAGACCCACCGAAGTGTCAGGCACCACCCACACGAGCAAGAACTCAAGCAGTAGTCATGCATGCAGCATCACTTCGGTACAAGCGAGGGATGATGTGACGGTGGATAGGGGGGGGCAACAAGAGGGTGGAGATCATGGGGATCAGATGGTTGTTGAAAGAACACGGGCCGGAAAAGGTGGCATCGTCTCTGATCAACTACATGAAATCTACAGAAGAGGTGGAAAAATTAAGGATGGGCAGGAGGCTCTTCCGCACCACATGACTGGGGCCGCGGTAGCAGGAACAAGGGCAAACAAACATCACACGAATTGTAGATATGCCGTTGGCAGGAGGGGAGAATTTTTTTTCCACGACCCACACCGGCAAGGTGGGGGGACAGTGACAGCGGAGGGACAAGAACAGGGGAAGGTCCAACGATAACGAAGTACGGTACCAGGAAGTGTTTGGGAGGGGGGAGATTTTTTCCACGACCAGAGATTCTGTGCTTTCTCGGGGATAACGTTGTCTACTTGCGCGGAGGTAGCAGAGGATTTCCTTTGTTCGCATTTTTAGGGTCTTGTGCGTAGATGCGCGGCTATCGCGGCTGAGGGGTTAGATCATCTAGCCGGACCACCCGGGGATGCGAGTAATGAGCTGATAAAAATAAAAAATAAAAAATATTCTGTCGGTTCTTATCCTTGGCCCGGTGAGACACCCACCTATCGTGCATGAAGCCTCACACGGAATTGTTAAGAACAATAGAATAATCCTCATGCACGATGGGATAGAATCACTAGCGCCGCTTGCGTGATGACATCATACCAAATCCAGGTGCTTACTGTACATAACTAGAAGTGACCCACGTGATTATTCGCTTATGCAAAAACTCTCAATAGTCTGGTTTCACAAACAGATAACGCAAGAAGTTTTGCAAAGCAGGTAGTCAATAAGCCGGTGAATAAGCAGGTGATGTTGTGGTCTGCTCTAAAAAAACATGACAGCGCCAAGGCAAACTCCCCTTGGAAAACAAGACTGGTTGCACGAGGTTGGGTACCTATCTGCTGCAACTTCATAAACTAGAGTTTATACCAGACAGCCAAAATTCATTTCTGTCTGGTATCCCTTGGTGTCGTGAGACCTACAGCCGAGAACCCCCTGTTCCTACGTTGAAGCCTCACCATTCACGTTAAAGCCACCTATTAACAGGTCTCACGACGCCAAGGCTACCCCTACCCGTCACGTGTAGCCTGAGAAGCCCGATTCAAATTAGGCCTAACTTAGTGGCTTATTTAGCTCTTGGATAAGTAAGTTAATGCCTATTTTCGATTATCTGTCTGTCACCTAAGTACTGTATTGTAGGTATGTAGCCTCATATTGTAGGTATAGCTAGCCTCCATAGCTCTCAAAAACTCCGATAGCAATATTTTTTACGCTAAAGCCACATGGGGGGCTCGGCTATCTCATGGAGTCGTGAGACATGCAGTCGGGCTGAACCCCCCTGTCGCATGCAAATCTCAAGGTGAAAAAGTGACAAGTCGCCAAGATATGGCAAGGATGCTCGTAGCAGGAATTTTGGTAGCGGGGGTCAAGGGTATGACTGTAAACCAATGATGCCAGTCCAGGATATCAAGGTTAGACTGGGATCGCAGATGTGAACACATGTTGTCAACTTAAGCTTCGCTTCTGGGGTTATCCGCCCCTAGTCTAGCTTCAGTGATGGGCCGATCTCCAAATAGAAGAGAATTAAGATCCGCGATTATGGATGACTCTCATGAAAAAATCCTGAGTTTGGTCCTTGAGTGCAAATAGGACAAGGAGTTTTTCCAATGCAATACAGTGTTGTAGCCCGTAGGTCGCCAAAACTCCATTGACTGGCAATACCTAATGACCAATGCCCTGGCGACTACGGATTAGCGAATTCCAATTTTGGGTAGCCAATAGCCTCCACTAGGGGAAGTTCTTTCAGACCCGGATGTTGGTTGTTGAGTTGGTGAAATTCCGCGAAGACCTGCTTATTGGTTAAGAACCACCAACGAATAAGACTCCTTTGAGGACGAGGAGTGTGGAAGAGGGAGTTTAGGTGAAAGCTCGAGGCTGCTAGACCTCTTCGCCCTCAAATTTAACTGGACGAATATACAACCTGGTATTACTTGTGACCACTTGGCGGCGTACCTTGGCCTCTCTCATTGGCCATCAGTTG
>Ga0307511_10001307_pt1 | contig 26457 bp, 36 predicted proteins | sample 13_EM_MG_FD_200266 | JGI IMG/M metagenome (GOLD analysis project Ga0307511, IMG submission 200266) | Populus trichocarpa ectomycorrhiza microbial communities from riparian zone in the Pacific Northwest, United States - 13_EM | ecosystem: Host-associated > Plants > Roots > Unclassified | place...
AATTCCTCTCTCCAGGCCAATGTCTAACCCCCCACCCCCTAGTCCTTCGTCTTCAACGACTCTGCCCATGGCGCACGCCTCTTTGGGCTCAAAGAGTTCGGCAACATCTACTCCCGGATAATGAACCCCACGGTGGACGTTTTCGAGAAACGGATCGCTGCCCTCGAAGGTGGTGTCGCCGCCGTTGCCGCCTCCTCCGGCCAATCTGCGCAATTCATGGCGATTGCAGCCCTCGCGCACGCAGGGGACAACATCGTCTCCACCAGCTACCTCTACGGCGGCACATACAACCAGTTCAAAGTCTTCCTTCCCCGTCTCGGGATCCAGACGAAATTCGTCAACGGCGATAAGCCAGAGGATATCGCCGCTGCTATCGATGACAGGACGAAGGCAGTCTATATCGAGTCTATCGGAAATCCGAAATACAATATCCCGGACTTTGAGGCCATTGTGAAGGTAGCACACGATGCCGGAGTCCCGGTTATCGTCGATAACACCTTCGGCGCTGGGGGTTTCTTTATCCGTCCTATCGAGTACGGCGCAGATATCATCACCCACTCCGCAACAAAATGGATCGGCGGCCACGGCACCACCATCGCCGGCGTCGTCGTAGACTCCGGTAAATTTGACTGGGGTAAACACTCCAAGCGCTTCCCTCAATTCACAGAACCAAGTGAAGGCTACCACGGGCTCAAATTCTGGGAGACATTCGGCCCAATCACATTCGCTATACGAGTCAGAGTTGAGATTCTCCGGGATCTAGGATCAGCCTTAAACCCCTTTGGTGCGTTCCAGTTACTCCAGGGTCTCGAGACTCTCAGTTTGCGTGTAGAGAGACATGCGTCGAATGCAATTGCGTTGGCGAGATGGCTGGAGGCGCACCCACAGGTTAGCTGGGTGAGTTACCCCGGGTTGGAGAGCCACCCAAGCCATGATATGGCGAAGAAGTACCTCCGTCGCGGGTTCGGTGGTGTATTGTCTTTTGGTGTCAAGGGTGGTGAGGAGGCTGGTGTTACGGTTGTTGATAACCTTAAGCTTGTGTCTAACCTCGCCAATGTTGGTGATGCAAAGTATGGAGCCCCCCACCTAACCCCTCTATCATGTGACTTTATCTAACAGTGCATCAACTATAGGACTTTGGCCATACACCCCGCCTCCACCACCCACGAGCAGCTCAATGCTGAAGAGCAACTCGCCTCTGGTGTTACCCGAGACTTGATCCGTGTGTCTGTCGGTATCGAGCATATTGACGATATCATCGAGGACTTCATGCAGTCCTTTGAGAAGTTGTGCACGATAAATGGGACATCGAATCCTGGCGCAAAGGACACTGTACCAGACGTCACTGCTGAGGTGGCGAAGCTTGAGGTTTAAAAAGGCACTATATAGGTCAAGGTTGCTTGGCGGAATTTGCTCAGTTGGACTAAGATTGTATGTATATGGCTGGGGTGGAGGGTAGTAGTGATGGATTATTTGTAAAATTAACGAAGCTTAATGAATGAATGAGATGTAAAGGTAATCGACAGTTTCAGAGAATCTACTCATCTCCAGTTATATGTATCCAATACTAGACACACCACCCCGTGCAAATCACAATAAAAACTTTGGAAAGATAACAACAAGCGAGACGCAAGCGAAACGCAGAAAGCCTCCTTAAAGATATAAAAATAACAAACATCCTCCGTTGGATTAGTAAGAAAAGATAAAGCGAAGAGCAGATGACACCAATTCCTTGTGCTCTTTCGAAGCCCACAGGAGAATCCAAAATTCTGTCGTATGAATCCAAATTATAAAATTAAAACAAATCAAACACCATTAACTCCACAACACCCATTGATGCTATTACCCTGTTGCTCATTACTCTCTGCATGCCCATTGACCCTGACTATACCAGCAACTTGTTCGTAATACTGGGAGGTTACATTTTTCGTTGACGGGACGTCAATTGCGGGATTCCGAGTGAAAAAATCTGCAGGCTTCAGCTGAATTGTGTGAATTTCGACAGGCCTACAGTGGGTGTTAGATCGTGGCTTCTGGATCACACTCCCAATCACTCACATTACTGGGAAATCCTCCACTCGGGGATTATGTGTCAGCCCAAATGAGTGCCAGAGCACAATATCTTCGTTTTCCGTGTCCTCGCCCCTGTCGACCATATCCCTGACACCTCCTCTTTCGACATTACCCTGATTGGTCCACCGCCCTGCCGCCCAATATTCGTGATCACGGTATTTGGTAACCCAGATCTATCAAGGTATCAGATCAGCTGGCCTAAAGCGGCAATAAAATGGGCATGTGTGGACCTACGTGATGCATAGCGTACGCAGCCCTCCTCCCCATTAAACTTTCTGGGTGGGCCAACATCAGCTGGGTTGGAGGAGGTGCGAATTTGTACCCCACAGGCCTGCCACTGATAGGATTCAGATGATTTGGATTAATGACCTTAAATACTCGATTGTGGTGAGGGGCCGCATCCACCCAACCGGATTTTTTCAGAACGGTTTGTCGAACCTCGTATCCGTTTCCATAAGGATTTGTTTCTTCATTCCATGGTAATACATGTGACTCCTCGTACAATACAGTATTCTGCGGGCCCTCAATGCAAGGGTCTATTCGGACACAAAAGAGATGTTGGTGATTCTGAGCCAATACACCAGGGTGCACCACATTGCCCCACAATGAGGTTTTACCAGGGTCGATTGGCACAGTGCTAACTACCCCGGTTGCTCGGGTCTCGATAGCCAATCCCCCAGCTTGGTCAAAGTTATAAGCAAAGACGTATTCATAATTAGCCAGAGTGATAAGAAATTGGACTATGAGGAGGCGGTTTCGAGTGACGACAGCACGACCAGTCCGATAGTTGCTGATCCGGAAAAAGATTAGAAAGAGATTCATAAGATGTAGGCTCAGGGCATACCTATGCTTCCACCCAATTCCGTTGTCTTGCTCGTGCATGCATATCACATTTGGCACGACCATGCCCTTGCCTTGCCCATCTGACATCACAGCGTCAAAGTACTGGTAACTGTAAGTCAGTATACGGTCTTCAAAGTGGTGGTAGAACAACCTTAATGACTCCCAGACAATCGCATCCCAGCTGAAGGCTGTTGGTAGCTCGCCCGGCGCCCCCATCCCCAAAGTCAAATGCTTGTTTCCGGTGGTAAGGAGGCCGCGGGTCGCCATATGGCACGGACATCTCACTATAGCTAATTCGGTAAAATATGCTTCTGCCTTCATACAAGATGTCGTGAAGAGTAGCGCCTTCACGATAATTGAAACCCACTCGGAATCTCCATTTCTGCCATTGGACAAGATTTCCAGTCACGTGGAAGGAAGCCCCTTCCGGTTGGTGTACATTAAGTGGTTTTAGGTCCTGTCTCAAACCGCCTGTGACCAATTCAGGTATGTACTCTGCAGGCTCGCAATGTCCAATGGCTTCTTGCGGATGTGTGTCGGTCTGGAATCCATCATTGACGCCTCCTGTACAGAGCTTATCAATCCTGACTACTTCTCTGGTCGCCATGTTGGCCACAGGGATGATAGGAAGTGGGAAAGCGTAGTGATTTGAGTCTGGGTCATTTGTTTCTGGGTCTCTGGTGTATACCAAGCCTTGCATATAACGTGGTTCCGACTCAGGCGAGCTACAACCACCATACATCCAAGGATCTATAACCACAATGACATTATCTGGCAGAGAGAGGTCGATCAGTGCTTCCTGGAATATCGTGGACTCTCTTACGATCTCTGGGAAGTCTCGGATTTCGTCCCTTAACGCTCATATTAGAATTTCGACAAGAGAATCCGAAGGAGAGGATATGAACGAACCCACTTAAGGGTGCATGGTAGTGATGCTCTACTACTTCAAAAGAGACCTCTTCGCTGGTTTCCACATTGACAACCGAGTCGCAAAACTCCCATGCTGGTTCACTTGTTACAATGTCATACAAAACACGGGCTAGCCGGGGAGGCCGCAATGTTCCATCATTCAGCTTCCCGTTCCGCTCAGCGACCAGGTAAGGCAAGAGATCGTTCTTAGTGGGTTCCTCCAAGGCAGTATTTCTGAAGACAACGGAAGCAGGCAACCGCGCTTGAAGAATTACATCGCGAGCAATATCGATCTCATTCGTCGACAATTGATCCAACGGGTGAGGTGGCAGGTTTGACAAGAAGTTGCCGGGATCCTCGGGGGAGACCACCATTGCAGGGTGTGCACAATCGGCTATCATAGTCAAATATTAAGCAGAGTTTCGGAGTGTGTAGAGATGTCAAGCTCGTCAATGTACTGATTGATATAAGTTCTTGGGACCCTCTGAAAGGGAACTAGGAAACCCCCCGGTTTGGTCTTCTGCATCCTTTGACATAGCCGATTGCGTGCCTGGGTAGCATGAAGGGAACCTACAGTAGCGAGGTGAAGTGCGGAGATGTAATGAAGTGTAGATTCTGTATAATTGTGTGCTTCCATTGGGAAGGTCCATCCCCTCCCTGAAACCGTTGCTGGCAGATCTATCACAAGCTAAGCATTCATTAGGAAGGGCCATCCGACGGTGTTTGGAAATTTGCATGTCTCGTAGGCCTTGCAGTATCCGTTTGTGTCAAGACTGATGGTACTGTTTTATGGCAACTGGGCGAGGCTTGCATATTTCGTGACACTGCACCAGCACCTCGTGGGACCGGCGTGGAGGGTTGACACCCATGCTGTCAAATTGACTCTGAGCATCGACAGTATCACAGATATGATAACATCTCGCCCACCAATGACACAGCTATTTGACAGTGATTGGCCCCACATCTATGCAATGTGGAGCAGTGACTCTTATTGGCCACAATGGCAATATCTCAACAATGAAAGCTCCAGTACATATCCAAGTACGGGGGCCAAATGGTTCCGAGGCCAGCCTAGATAATGAAGCGGGTAGAAGCATAAGGCTATGGCACTGGTATATGGTATAATATGGTGAAAGGACTCAAATAGGCCCAAACACATGAAATTTTGTAGAATATATAAATTATATAAATCAGGAAGGGTATCTAGAGTGAAGGTGCTTGAACGCCCCGATGAGCTGGATGCACATTCGGTTGAGAACCTGTTGTAGGTACATTCGCTTTGGTGAAGCTGCGGGTCAGCATAGTTGTCAGCGCCCCATAGTGCATGAAACTCGAGGGGTCGGCAATTTTTCTACCATGCAGGTAGCACCATGCAGCTGGCTCTTTCCACGGTGAGGAGACCGAATGTGAAAATCCTTAGTAGTTACTGGAAAATCGAGTCAGACTCATATGAAGTAAAGAATGCTTCTTTTGGCTAGCTGGTACACAAATGCTTACTCATCATCACTGCTGATTGACCGAATTGAGCTGCAGGAGCATACTTACAGTAAGTACTTAAGTAGTTGCAGGCGCAGGCACATTCAGGCACCAGGCACTAAGTAATGTGTTGTGACCCCCAATGCTCCCTAGAGCCGAGAATCTCTGGGGAGGTAAGCACCTAAAGTACTCTCAAATTTGCAGGGAATATATTGACTCTGTTATGTGTTTGCTGCCACATACCAGGTACACGTTATATGCATGGGAAGTTGTGCCGCATGCTACCTGGTTCTCTCTAATTGCTGGTTTTAATGTCAATAGTGGTGACTGTAGACCAGGCAGACGGCTGGCGGAGGAACGTTGGCATTCCATGCTAAAGTTCCGTGATCCAAGGATTGTGCGTGTTATCGTGTACCTAGGTAGGTGAGGCTGCGGCGCAGGAGGAGAATGAGCTTGGCGGATAATCGGGCGCTGAGCTTCTATATATTATGTAAGTGCTGGCTCCATCCTGACCCATCTCCGCTCCAGAACACTGCCGACTCCAGCTCAATTGATTGTCAGCCATCACAATTAGGTACGCTCTACCTAACATAACTGTCCTTCTAGCTAACCAGGGCCCACTATGCAGCTCCCCTAGATACTAGCAAATCAATCAACTAGACAACCCCACACCGTCACCGAGTAATCATGAGCACCGAACACAGCATGGAAGAGGCAACTGGTGTTACCACAGAGCACACAGCAATGGAAGACGTTGCTACTGAGAAGGGAAAGGGCAAGGCTATCCAAGAACACACTGAGCGAGAAGAAGATACCTCTGATGAGGAACTGAACGTACGCTATCTTATTTATATTCCAGTGGGAGGTTGCTAACAAAGTTTGATTAGGATGAATCGCAGGAACCGGAGGAAGACGGTAATCCTTAACCCTTGTGGATATCTCAACACCCAATTTGTTACTAATTTATGAAATCTACAGACCTCGCCGAAATTGACACCTCAAATATCATCTCGGGTAGTCGCACCCGCGGAAAGAACATTGACTGGACCGTTGTTGGTCAGGACACAATGGAAGAGGATGATGATGACGATGACGATGAGGAGTACCATGCTCCAGTGGAGGATGACGACGACGCCATGAAGGATTAATTGGTTACAATGAGTTACCTGTCCCTCTTTTTGGGATGGAGTGGATTTCTTCGTTTCCTGGGACTGGGTGGGGGTAATGCATTCTTTTGATCTCCTTGACATAATTTTGCAATGCCCAATATCAACGACGAATAGCATTGCACAATTTGAATTTAGTGGTGTCTTGTGTTGGCTTCGTTGTATCTCAACTTCAAGCTTAAGGTTAAAGAATTCGACGTGGGCTTTGCAATTGTGAGATCACGAAGAGCCACACGAGGCTAGTCCCGTGATTCACTCTTACCTCCATGTGCAACTCGACAGATATACATCAACACGATATTTTCGCCTTGCATATAGACGTGTAGAGTTATACATATGAGACATGTACTCTGCTGAAGGTGATCACCAAAGTCGGTCGAGTTTACAGATCTGGCCGAGACAAGACTAGTGTCCTCGTTGTTCTTATCTGGCTCTAGTTCCAGACTATGTTCTTAGTAATCCCAACCACAACCAATCCTAAAAATAAAAACAAATTCCTCTGATTACGGGTTATGTAATCCACTGCGGATAGGACTCTGTGTAGCATACTACAAAGTTATCGTAGCGTAATAAATCCACAATCACCAACGGAGACATAGTCGCGAGGGACGGGTCCAACCCACCACCCGAGACCTGGCCCGGACACCCCACGAACAATCGGGAACAACGTTAAGCGGTCTAGGAAATAGAAAAGAGAGAAAGGAGGAAAAGGGGGAACGACGGGAAGGCCGGATAGCGAAGGGGTATTTTTGGTTAATTGCTTTTCCTTTATTCTGTACTTCGTTTTACGCAGGGGTGTGTGTGTTTATCTATATGTCATTGGGAATAAGCGGAGGGCTGCCACTAGGATTGCGGAGGAGCATAACTCCCAGTTGAGGTAGCGTTAAAAATAAAACATATTTCATCCACAAAGCTCCCCTGCATCGCCTACACGCGGCTATCGCGCCTCCCGCTGTTGCCATCTGTCCCTGCAACAGCTCATCTCAAAATCCACAACAACCGTCCAAAAGCCTTCATCCCAACCACACCATCCCTATGCAAAGCGATGTCGTCGAGGTAAGGTTTTCCCCGCACATACGCAAGATCTACCAAAACAACTGACGCACGGATTTGTTTTAGATATGGTAGTAATCTCCACCAACGAGACGCACGGTCGCAGCTATTTGGGGACCATGGAGGTGGAGGGAGCTCGGGCACGGGATTGAGGGCGCCGAGTCCAGGATACGGATATAGGCCTGCTACACCGAATTCACGGTATGGGATCTCTGGGGGATGGAGCTATGTAGGATAAGTTGGAGTTTGAGGTTGACGGTGGCGATGTTATAGGGGTCAATACAGCGCAAGCGTACTGGAAGAACTCGAGTCACAGAATGATGCGCAAGTAGAGGGGTTGAGTGCTAAGGTCAAGATGTTGAAAGATGTAAGACATGGTCTCTATGTTTCACAGGGTATGTTTTACCTTGAATCCCATACTAACGGATGGTTTCCAGATTACAGAAGCTATTGGTGCGGAAGTTCGTGAATCCTCAACTCTAATACAAAATATGGTAGACCTCAAGCTCCCTTTAGCTCTATTCAACCTAATATGATTTTACCACTAACCCTAGCACCGGTGAACAGAATGACACCTTTGATAACACCCGAATACGTCTCCGCGGCACCATGAACCGAATGCTCATAATGGCCGACCGCACTGGCGTGGGCTGGCGAGCTTGGCTTCTCTTCATATTCGCAGTCATCGGCATTTTCTGGTATGTTTGGTTATTTTAATTGTTTAAACTATGCTTTCTTTGTTGGATATTCATGAGTATGCTTGTCTTGCGTTTGAGCTATGCTATGATCTAGAACTCTTGGCCTGTGTTATTATTTTTACCTTTTGATTCAGGCTTGAGGGTAGTAATGGGTGGTTAGGTTACGATTGTATATATACACTCCTTATAGATGGGCAATGATCATCTGAATTGCTGAGCGTGACATGGACATGCTGGAAGCACGTGATATCAGCATCATGCAGGCTCCATCATCCACTGTGCGCCGATAGTCTGGACTATGCGCCCAGGGTGTTCGCTCACTCAAGCCCACACCTTACATAAGACTGCCCGAAGGGTTGACATATTTTACTACCTCCTATTCTTCATTATGACGAGTTGAGGTACAGGTAGATAGATATCTGGAACATGAACATAGTAGTACTAAAAGAAACACCAACTTGAAGGGAACACCCACATCCACACCAGACATTATACCAATAAGTCATCAAATACACCAACCAACCCTGCCAATCCCGGCATACACCCCTGGGAATCCCCTCTGACTACATGCAGACTCAAAAATTATATGGGTAGATGGGAGATGGGTAGATGGGAAATAATGACGAAGACCAGCTCATGCATTTTCTTCAGGTTTATCCACCTCATTAACTGACTATACGATATTCCATTAAACTTAACAACACTTCCCGTCAGTCTTTGGGGGATCTGCCTGCTTGCTGATTTCGAGTACTCTTCCTCTGTCGCCAATTTGGGGAGCCGATTCATTTTGATCGAGAGCCTTCGCGGACACGATTTGATAAATCTCTATTAGTGGGCACAGGGAGTCAGCTTCAGCTTGAGTGACAACCCGCGACTAGCAACTATGTGACTAGCAACTATGTGACATACCTGTTAAGATGTTCTGGAATGCTAGTTCAACGTTGCTAGCGTCCAAGGCGGAGGTTTCGATAAAAGAAAGATGATTATCAGCTAATGCAGTTGTCAGCTTGGGTAAGATCGTGGTGGTCGTAGCTGTTGCAGGATATACTGACCAGCAAAGCCTTTCGCCTCCTCTGTGGGGACAGCTCTTAGATGCCTCAAATCGGATTTATTGCCCACCAGCATAATAACTATATTGGAGTCGGCATGATCGCGAAGCTCTTTAAGCCAGCGTGTCACATTCTCGTAGGTGATGTGTTTTGAGATGTCGTAAACTAACAAAGCGCCAACGGCACCTCTGTAGTATGCAGAAGTAATGGCCCTATAGCGTTCTTGTCCAGCTGTATCCCAGATCTGGGCCTTGATAGTCTTTGCATCTACCTGAATACTCCTCGTGGCAAACTCAACACCGATGGTAGACTTGGAATCCAAATTGAATTCATTCCTGGTGAATCGACTGAGAAGATTGGATTTCCCGACGCCAGAGTCTCCAATCAACACGACTACAAAATGATATCGACAGTCAGTAAATATAAGGCCGAATACGCTTGGTATGATATGGCGCTGTTGTTGAAAAGACCCAGCTGGTTTTCGGGAATCGGATAGAATAATTTGATACCTTTGAACAAGAACTGGAGTACAGATCCTGGTTAGTGAAAGGGGCCTACAACTCTTGGATATTGAGAACAACTCACATCATATTCGTCGTTGGCCATAGCTCTTAAATATGCACGGGGGTTCCGTAAACTGTATCAAGGAGTGGTGAGGAGTGTTCAGGTTTGAGTGTTGAGGGTGCTAAAGAGATCGTTATGTTAGATCGCAGGTAGGGGCGAAAAGGGACAAAATAGGTTTGCCATACTTTAGGTACGCAGGGTTAGGTAGACAGCTATTTGAGGCGTGAGGCGTAAAAGTGTTAAGTGGGGTAGATCTGACGGATTGTGACTGCGTGGGTCTCAGATATCGTTTTGGAAATAGTGGTGAGCGTGTTGACTTGATAAGAATGGAATGATGGTTGGTTCTTTGAGATTTGGGGGTTCGGGAAGCTTTGGGGGGGTTCCTATGAAGCTTAAGGGAAAGTTGAATTTCGAATACAAATGTGTTGCGGCGAAGGAGGGATCAGGGCGCCAAGACCAGTTGAAGCTCTGGAGTGCCGCGCTTGTTTCCAACAGGGCGGCTGGGTGGGGCGAACAATTGGATTGTCTGGAACCGGCGGCAGTTGTGACGCCACTGTTCAAGTCGCGTCCTCCGCTCGCCCCACCAGAAGTCGCCTCAACGTACGAGAAAGATAAAAGATACTGGTGTGTTCTATTATGCCTGATTCGAACATCAACTTGTGGACTGATTGCTAATGTTTATTCTACAAGAATTGGCGAAAAAAGCATCAGCAGCATCAGCAGCACTAGCAGCACCAGCACCAGCAACTATACCATGGATACTGACTCCGACCTCGACGGCATTGATCTCGAATCAACCGAAGTCAGTGACCAAGATGCAGACAAGGAATATGACGTCGACAAAATCCTTGCTACGAAGCATGTCAATGGTGAAGATCGGTATTTGGTTTTGTGGAAGGGCTATCCTATAGAGAGATCAACCTGGGAGCCTGAGCGAAGCTTCACCGACACGAATACCGTTCTCGATTGGAGAAAAGCAGCCACTAGGCAGAAGAAAGGTTTGGAGGAGGCCTTTGATTGGGAGGGATGGGACAGGCAGAGGCAAGATAATGAAGCTAAGACGGCTGAACGGCGGCGCAAAAGAGAGATCAAGAGACGGCGGCTGGGATGGGTCCGGCGTGACACATACGATAGTGGGTCTGAGCTTGAGGGCTTCGTGGTGAGCGACAATGAGGTATCATCCGAGCAAGAGTCTGGGTCGTCTTCCTCGAGCGAACCAAATTTACTGGAACGAGTGAAGAAGAGGAAAATAGGCTCAGCATCAATTGAAAGTGACGATGCGTCAGATGACTCCCTGATGAAAGATGCAAGAAGAAAACACCTGAGGCAACAAAAACGATTAAAAGCCAAACGACGATCCGGTTATGCGTCACAGGAAGAGTCACCGCCGAGTAGCCCAAAGACAAGACCAGCGGACAAAAGAGAGGATCGGGTGAGGTTGGAAAAAAGGAAAAGAGTTGGTAGTCCGGCTGAGATATTATCTGGGGCTGCCAGAAACCTTTCCCTCGAATCAACCAAACAGGGGAAGAGGCAGCACAATGGTGCGGATAGGCAGCTGAAGAAACAAAAGCTCCAGGGTCCCATAAAAATCGTCGCCAAACCTCTCAGGCCAGGTCCTTCACGGCTTAAGCAGAGAAGGGCCTCGGACAATCTTGTCGCACCTGGTCAGATCAAGACTTTTACCAGCCTATCCCATGTGAATCGTATATATAAAGCTGGAAAGAATGAGCCTCCACCGGATCCGTCTCAGCTCGAACTATTTGCCCCAGGGCAGCCTGGCCGTGTCCTGCCGCCTGTGATGCCTCTCCCCCGGCGAGCCTCCATTTCACACACTAATTCAGAATTCACAGGGCCTTCTTTAGAAAGGCCTCCGTCCCCGGTGAAGGTCAATAAGTCAATCCCGTATGCTAATTTCAAGATTCCCAAGAGAAAACCTACTATCCCTGCCCAAGGAGCTCAACAGCTTCTACCCGCTTCGACACACTATGACGATAACCAAAGATGCTTCGGCTCAGAAACAGCGTATAGAAGGGATAGTATCACGGCCCGCGATATACCCCGTGACCACCGAGGCCCGCCTATTCATCACGAGGCCATGGACTTTGACGGTGGCATTGATGGAACGCCTCAAATGGTGTCTCCCAGGCACTTGATGGAGGTCGATAATTTGAAGCCCCCAGATCCACGTGTCTTTTTTTGTAATCTCGAGCAAGGTCCTCAAGCCACCCTCGTTGGTGAAGCCAAATTGATAGGATTTCCCACAGGTTTTGTGGTAGAGTTATACAATAAACCACACTGTCGGGCACTATGGATTTCCAAATTCTATGGTCAAAACTACCTCAAGGAATATTTCGCACCTGTGAGTTGACACCTGCGCTGCTTTTCGAATAGCTACTAACCTGGAGGTATTAGCATTATGGGCCTCCTCTCCATGTTGCCGCAATTGAAATCGATCCTGACCGGGTCCAGCCATTGATCAATGCTCTAGCCTTCCTCAAAGGTGCCGGAGTCGTGTTGCATGCGGACTTCACAATGCTGGTGTTTCTTCCTTCGAACCATGATCTGGATAAACTAGCATTCAAACTTCCTCAGTTACCAGCAACGGGTCCCAATAAAATCAAGCCTGCTCTTCGAGTGGTTGTTTACCCGCCTCTCGAAGGGATCCCTGTACCATCCAGGAACTCAAATCCAGAGGCATATAATTTAGAGATTACCAGGGTAGTTGACATCCTCCCGTGGTGGGAAAGCAACCTTCAATACTCTCTGCCTGCATATTTATCTAATACGATTGACTGTAATTGGGATGAGGTGCTTGGGGAGAATATCGACAAAAGCAAGGGAAAAGAAATCAAAGAAACCTGGTACATTCTCGTTTATCCGTCCATCGCGGAAGCTGAGAGTGAAGAGTTTAAACACGCCCTGGAGTGCTTAAACCGGAAGGTTGTAGACATGAACTACCTGCGAAATTACTTACAGCAGGGGCATGGTCATGGATTACATACATTCACCTTTCTAATACACCAATCCCTTCGACGACAGTTGCATCTTCTCCCAGACCTTGTTCGGGATGGAAAGAAGGAAGCTCGTAGCTACTGGTTTTACGGGACAAAAATCGAGCACCAGGTCATTGATGCAAGACCACAGAGAATTTGGCAATCGGGTACAATAATTTTCGTCACACCACAGCTTATTGTGTCCTGCTTGGAAGCTTTAAAGGAATTCCTGAACTATGTGGTACGCTGAGACCGTGTTTCTACGAGCTCTGAGTCTTGATTAACATTCGCTTAGGACCGTAAGGCTGCCACTACAAAGCTCGCATTGCCATCGGTATGGGAAGAAAAGGTGATGGAAGTTATGCAAAATGAACCGGACCAAGCGTAAGTAGCTCATCCCCACAATATCCAACTTATGCATACTTATCCAATCCACAGAGTCCTCAATCACGTTTTTGACATAAAGGAGAGAATTGAGCGTAATTCCATCATCTTGATTCCAGTAGACCTCCATCTAGGCGTATGTACATGCCATTCAAGCCTGAAGTGTCAAGTGACAAATTATAGCTGACAGACCCCGCCACGCTGATAGTGTGACGAACTTGACATCTACATTGACGAATTTGCACTTTATCAACTTGATAACCCGTTCCAATTCCGCCGATATTGGTTTGGTCACCTCACATTGCCAGCCCCAGGGATTCTTGAGTTGTTCAAAAGTGTGAGTTTAGCAACATTCCATTATTTTATGCTCTCATAAAGCTAACAATCACGGCTGTCATGCATAGATTGAATTTTACACCTTTGACTTATTTAAGGCTCAAAAAAATGAAGAACACAAAAGGACACAAAGAGATCAAGAGCTTCGGAAGGGCCAAACTAACCCCTCCTCCTCAAATATAGCTACTATCCGTAGGGACCTTCCTCAGGGCCCTGAACGCCGCCCGTAAATCAGGGTTCGCTGTACACACACGATACTTTCTGCTGGATTTTGTTGTGCGTCATTTGTGCATTCGGATTGCGATTACACTCTATCTAGTTTTTACAGATTTATTTAGATGCTGCAACGCTTTGGTTACCGTTACGGGTGTTTTGCGCCACACATGTGCTACATCTCTTGGTTTTCATCCTTGTAGAACGGGGAGCACACCCTGGGAGTTGTGGGAGTTGTGGGATATGGCATCGTTACGCTACATATGCATACTTGCGGGAATGGCTTTACCAGGTTTTATTGCTTTTGACTTTCCTTTTCTTCTCGTACTGAAGGGAGCTTAGGATAGGTGCCAGTCGGGTTCGGAATGATGTGTGCTTGGTTTCTGTCATATCCTCCTATTTTTGTGTGATATTGCCTGGGAGTATGTATTGGTAATGATTGTTAGAATACTAATAATTAGGGCAAAGTTCTTGGGCTGCTATTGGTATGACCCACGTGACCTGAGCATATTGCCTGAAATCATTGTGGTGAACGTCTCCCTAAAAATAAAAAGGAAAAGTGTAACTAAATAGGAAAGAACGACGCCCGTGATGCGTGAACAAATATGGTACTAATACAACCCATAGATTCAAGCTATTGTCGAAAATAAGCACGTAATTATCCCTAACCCTATACCCATATTCGTCTCGATAGGCTAGTAATTTCGGCTCGCACCTCTCCAAGGCGCTCGAGTCAATATCGAGACAAGATAAAATTAGGTGAAACCCGCAGCTTTACCTTTCTCCTTATAATCCTCATAACTCCGATTCACTGGCTTCTCCTCAGGAATCTGCCCATGATACCTCGCCCATGTCGCTTCCTCTTCCGATATAGCTCCATGAAACTGGTGTTTTTGGCCTCGGCCGAAGTAGAGTGGCGGTTGCTTCTTCTGAGCCACAGCCTCTGTCACGAGGACGTACTTGATGCTCGAACCTGAGAAACGTAAGTTGCTGCTTGAGAGGGGGAGTCGAGAAGAGGGCTCACCAGGTGCTTCAAACATTGCGTCTGTCAATAGTCTTTCCAAAACTGTGCGAAGACCTCGGGCTCCCGTCTCCATTTTCAAGGCCGCCTTGGCGATCTCCCGTAACGCGCCCGAGGTGAACCGTAACTCGATACCGCTCATGAGAAAAAGTTGCTCATATTGTTTTATTAGGCAATTCCGAGGCTCAGTGAGTACCCTTACGAGCATCTCCTCATCCAACTTTCCCACAGCGGTAAGCACCGGAATCCGCCCAACCTAGTGAGAACGTAAGCCTGTTGCCACATGTTACAAGCACAGTAGTGAACTTACAATCTCGGGTATTAAACCAAAATTTATTAGATCTCCTGGCTCTACCAATTCTAGAGGATTGAACCTTCTCTTCTTGCCTCCTTCGCCTTCATTCGGAGTGAAGAAGGGAGTGTAGCCTCTGAACTTCTCATCCTCCAAAGCCACACTATCAGTACGTACATGTGCATTGAATCCTATTGAGCCCTTTGAAACTCTGTCCATAATGACTTTATCTAGGCCAATGAACGCTCCAGTGAAGATAAAGAGGATGTTCGAGGTATTGACTGTGAATACTTCGCCCTTATTCCCTCCGCCAGAGCCCCCAGGGCCCACGGCTGCTGGGCCTCCTGGTAGTCCACTTGGTGGCCGTCGTTCGGGTTTGGCTGAAACCTGTAGTGTTGTTCCTTCTATGATTTTCAATAGAGCTTGTTGGACACCCTGATGATGTCAGCTGGCATCCAACTCGGGTTATTGAGGGTAAATATTTACCTCCCCGGAAATGTCTTTGCTGCCATGAGTGGACTTTGGCTTTGCAATTTTGTCAAATTCATCGAGACATATTATGCCAGTCTCTGTTCGAGGTTTTAGCTTGCATCCCCGAAGCTGGCCTAGATTATAGCTTACCAGCCCGTCGTACATCCCAATTGCTGGCAGCCAGCAGTCTGTGAATGCACACATCTGCGTCTTCTCCCACATAACCTGCTTGTGTAAATGGTGTGCAGTCAGACCTAAGCTGGCATTAATAAAAGATACTTGATAAGTTGCTATGCTATTGCATACATTGAAAAAGGGACCTCTAGCACTCTGGCAAGGGTTCTATGGAAGTATGTCAGCTGGGTTCGGACTTTGTACTCATACTGCTCTTGGGCTGACCTGATCATCAGAGTCTTCCCAACACCAGTTGGGCCGAGACACAGTACATTGCTCTTCTCAAGGGTCAAAGGTGAATGGTCATGAATAGGAAGAAATTCATCTCTCCCATAATCGGGTTGATAGTGCATGGTCTGTTGCTGTCCTGGGAATTCGTCTAACAGATCACGTAGTGAGCTACCACAACCTTGTCTTCGCAACTGGCACCTCTCTACCTTCTAACGGGTGGACGTCCATAGCCCGGGCAACTCTTGTAAGCTCTTCTTCCTCTTCTTGCCGCTGCCTGAGTTGTTGTATCCTTCTATAATGATAATAGACGGATGTAGATAAGACCCTTTTGGCTCTCCGCTGGCCCACCACAAATTTATCAAGATGCTCTTTGAGGGCCCTGAGAAGCACATTAGCAACTTGCATGCTTGTGGACAGGACAATCCGCCTGTACTCACCGTGGTGTTAGCCTATGCCCCCCATGTAGAGATGCATCTCCAAGTGGCCCTTTGATGGTCGTATTTGTGTCAATGGTTGAGCTATACCCGGAGGTGAAGCTGAAGTCCGAGCTTGAGGAATTGTATGTCGACAGCCATCGCCTGGGAAGCGACGACGTGCAGCGGAACAACACAGGAGGAGCATGTAATATGAGCGGCATTGTCGTGGGCCTAATGAACTCTTGCTGATAGCCGTGCCTTGGCTACTATATCGACAATAGGTGTTCTACACCTTCGGGTGTTTTACAAGCTCTCTGCCTGACTCAGTACTACGGTTGTAGCTCTCGGGATGAGCAGCCAATCCCAGGGTAGAACAACGTTATCGTAGTGTGATAAAACACAGCATGATGCAACCAGACTACATGACGCCCTAATGCATTGTAGTCTAAATGCACATTACCGACATTAAAGCCCAGTCTGGTTCCTAAAGCCATGAGTCTGTTTCCGTCTCATCATGACTTTGTACGCTTAGCGCTGCGCTGACATAACCTGGGTCATCGCAAGCATCCAAATATCACGTGGGACTCAACATTTGTTTTTGTTTTTTCGAGTCCTGCTAAAACCATACGAAAATCAGAATAGACATCCTAATATTCCGTTGTTTTCTCCGAGACTCATTGCTTGTGGCCTCTCGCCAAATGCCGGATTGATGGCCGAATGAGCTTGGCGATCGAAGCCCTCCTCAAGGGGAGCTTATCCCTGAATGACGTCTGCTGAGAAAACAAAAGCAGGGCTGCAGCCCACCTCCACCGCGATATTAGCAGAATATTACTTCAACAGAAGAAGAATTGCAGAAGTTAATCAATCGAACGTGATCGGGAGAAGAGGGATGTCGGAGGCAAATGCCAGCACAGCGAGATGCCTGCCTGTACGTAGATCCGCTACAGAGAAGGAGCCATCGACGCCCGCAGGCCACTATAATGCCATGCGGAGAAGCCCATGGAGCGCTACGGCCAATTCGAGGGATTTAAATCTGCGGCGTTATCAAATATCAAGCTATAGTGTTTTCTGCGTGCCCTCTCTGACCTTCCATGCAAATTGATAAACAACTGAGCTTCGAAACGAATTGTGAGTAGCGTAGGATATCATCCATATAAAGACCAGCAACTCCCCGAGAGGTTCCCGAATCCCTATTTCCTCATCCAGTGATTACCATAGCCCGCCTCTACTGAAGTTCTACTAGTACCCTGACCTCAATTCCCTTTCCCCACCATGACCGTCACCACCAACCCCATCACTAACGGCACTCCAGTCGTCACAGACTCCGTGGACACTGCCATCATTGCTAAGAAAGAACTTGAACAACGGAAACTCGAGTCTCTCCTCTCGAAGTCAGACGCATTAGAGATGAGCCAGAGTTCAGAGAACAACTTGGATTCTGTTCCAAGTAATGACACCATTCCAGCCGATGGAACTGGCGTAGTCCATCTAGACCCATGGCTTGGACCATGGAAAGACGAGATCCGCTACAGATACAACGTTGCAAAAGACTGGATTGACAAATTCAACAAATGCGAAGGAGGATTGGACCAATTCTCTAAGGTATGTGCTCCTCGTATATAAAGAGTTCTAACTAGAGCTCTCACTAACAATTTCTTCGATCCTTAGAGCTACGAGAAATATGGTATCCACATGCAGCCAAACGGGGATATCGTATACCGCGAATGGGCTCCAAATGCCTTGACTGCAGCCCTAATTGGAGACTTCAGTAGGGGGCCCCTCCTATCCCCTATATTACACATATACTAACTGTTCCTGCACTAGACAATTGGAACAGAGAATCCCATCACATGAAGAAGAGCCCCTTCGGAGTCTGGGAGATTACGCTGCCTGCTGTACACGGCAAGCCTGCAATTCCCCATGAGTCTAAGATCAAGGTCAGAGAAATCAATTACCTACTTGGAGATCATTCATTAATCGATTGTGTTTAGATTTCCATGGTTGTGCCAAACGAAGGTCGTATCGAACGCCTTCCTGCGTGGATCGAACGAGTCACCCAAGACCTCTCCGTGAGCCCCGTCTATGATGCCGTGTTTTGGAACCCACCCCAAAAATATGTCTTTAAGAACCCCAAGCCACCGAAGCCTAAGTCTGCTCGCGTCTACGAAGCCCATGTTGGTATTAGCACACCTGAGTGCCGTGTCGGTTCTTACAAACAATTTACCGCGGGTGTTCTCCCAAGAATCAAGAAGCTCGGATATAACATCATTCAGTTAATGGCGATCCAGGAGCATGCCTACTATGCTTCATTTGGATATCAGGTCACTAGCTTCTTTGCAGCGTCCAGCCGTTACGGCACACCCGAGGATCTCATGGAGCTGATAGATACTGCCCATGGTATGGGCATCACTGTTTTATTGGACATTGTTCACTCTCATGCATGCAAGAACGTCCTTGACGGTATCAACATGTTCGATGGATCAGATCATTTATACTTCCACGAAGGTGGAAAGGGGAGGCATGATTTGTGGGATTCCAGGCTTTTTAACTACGGTCACCATGAAGTATTGCGTTTCCTTCTATCGAACTTGAGATACTACATGGATGTCTATCAGTTTGATGGCTTCAGGTTTGATGGTGTGACAAGTATCTTGTATACTCACCACGGAATTGGAACGTAAGTGAAACACAGCGCACGAAACGCCGAACCTACTAACATGATTAGTGGATTCTCTGGCGGTTATCATGAATACTTTGGCTCGAATGTTGATCAGGAAGGTCTCATCTATTTGATGCTGGTAAGTATACGCCTTTCTGGCTAAACTTGCTTCGCTGACGGCCTCAGGCGAATGAAATGCTCCACACGATTTACCCCGAAGTCATCACTATCGCAGAGGATGTCTCTGGCATGCCGGCCCTTTGTCTTCCTCTGTCACTTGGAGGGGTGGGATTCGATTATAGACTTGCAATGGCAATCCCTGATCTGTGGATCAAAATTCTGAAAGAGAAGAAAGACGATGATTGGGATTTGGCAAATATATGTTTCACTTTGACGAATAGGAGGCATGGGGAGAAGACAATCGCTTATTGCGAGTCTCATGATCAAGCGTTCGTATTGTTTGTTCCTCCTCTTAGCCCTAATCCGCTAACAGTAGTTCGTAGTCTTGTTGGAGATAAGAGCATCATGATGTGGCTCTGTGACAAAGAGCTATATACGCATATGTCTACGCTGACGGACCTCACTCCAATCATTGAGAGAGGATTAGCATTGCATAAATTGATTCGATTGCTCACTCATGGTTTGGGCGGAGAGGGATACCTAAACTTTGAAGGTTTGTTGATTCGTAGTTCCTTTTGTGCATGCAGTTCAGAACTTTTGACACAAATATAGGAAACGAATTTGGACATCCTGAATGGCTTGATTTCCCCAGAGCTGGGAACGGAAACTCTTTCTGGTATGCGAGAAGGCAGTGGAATATCCTTGATGACGACCTCCTGAGATACAAGTTCCTCAATGAATTCGATGCTGCTATGCAGAATACGGAAGAGAAGTATGGGTGGCTAAATGCGCACCAGGCGTACATCAGCTTGAAACACGAGGTATACATTCCGCTCCCCCCGATTGCGAAAATATCTAACATGTACGCATCGTGAAGGGTGACAAAGTTGTTGTATTCGAGCGAGCAGGGCTTCTCTGGATCTTCAACTTCCATCCCACAGTAAGGCTGTTGAAATCTTAAGAAAGAGAACAGCATCTAACTATTTGCGTAGGAAAGCTTCGCAGACTACAGAGTTGGGGTTGAACAAGCAGGTGAATATAAAATAGTCCTTAACTCTGATAGGAAGGAATTTGGAGGTCACGAAAGAATCGATGAGAGCACGAGATTCTTTACGACGCCCATGGGCTGGAACAACAGGGCGAACTTCACACAAGTTTACAGTAAGTGCAATCCACTTAGAATGCTGAAGGCAGAAACAGCAACTGACTGCTCCTTTACAGTTCCATGCAGGACCGCAATTGTAAGAGACGAGTTCACACTTGACCCTTTGCTCGATGCTAACAACCTTTCGCAGGTGCTTGCCCATTCAGGTGCCGCATAAATAACATATATCCGAAGGGACTCGCTCAGTCATGGTATTGCATGCTTTATGGAAATGTTCACAGATCTACTCGGCGAAACGCGTTTCATATATATATTCATGTATTTCCTTTGTTTCTTGGTTGAAAATTATTTTTTACGGGATTTTTTCGCTAGGAGGAATTTTCTTACTGCTTATTGGCTAGTATTTAAGGTGGGGTATTTGGTGCTACAATGGCTTTGTCGGCACAGGGGGAAACAATGGGAAGGGATTAAGGGTTATTATGAAAATCGGAAATATGGAAAAGGGAACCAGACTAGGAAAAGGGCATAGGGATAAGTACGGAGGGAACAGCGCGAAAAATACTACTGTGCAAAGTGCTTTAGTAATCAGAATTTGCCGCGATAACCTAGCACCCTCATGTTCTCGTGCTCGCATTCTCATAGTTCAATCAGGTAGGGTGCAATGTAATAGGCAAACCTGTCTTATAGATGCAGACCACAGGGCTCCATGCAAAAATGGGGGATACAGAGGTAACTTTCTGAGGGTAACCGCCTGGGTGTTCGATTCAATAAGGCAGGTAATGGAGGTTGCAATTATAGGGATTTGACTGTATTCTTAGTATATCAAGAAAGCTTTCATGACCGAGGCAGAAGCACCCTGATTCACCCAGAGGCAGATTGATATGTCGACGTTGAATTGACTAGCGGGAAGGCTTGGCATGAGGCTAGTTTATCCTCATAGCCGATTTCTCGTAAGCGCCAAGTCTGGGATCGCAATCTCTCCCACCTTCCCACCTTCTCCTCCCGCTCTCTTCCGAATCCCCTCATCGCTGCCACCTTTTCCTCCAAACCCGCTTGTCTGCTGTTGAATTCACAATGTTCAAGAGGTATGTCCAACTTGCAATATACGACGATATCTAGTATTCAATTGACTGGTCCCTCCCTCTTGCAGCGGAATTGCTCGATTTGCTGCCGGAAGACGAGTCGGCGCTGTCATCCCCCGAACAACCGCAAGAAAGGCCTTTCCGAGCGCCTTCACCCCTTTTCATTTCAATACTGCTCGATTTGCCAGCACTGAAGCTCAAAGGAAAGGAAAGATCCATCAAGTTATTGGAGCCGTCGTTGACGGTATGTTCTCCCAAGCTCAGTGATGGAAATAGCGCAAATTTTTTACTTTGGAGGGCCTGAAGAGTGATCAACAACACTCGACGACACCCGTGCAGGAAAAAGGATAACGACTGATTGCACCGGGTTAATCATAGTAAAATTCGACTCTGACACCCTTCCTCCCATTCTCAATGCCCTCAACACCGACAAGAATGGTCAAAAGTTGGTGTTGGAGGTTGCCCAGCACTTGGGTGAGAACGTCGTCAGATGTATTGCTATGGATGGTATGTTCCGCTGCTAGAACGATAGTCGAAGATTTACCAATCTAATAATTACCATCGAAACAGGTACCGAAGGTCTCGTCCGTGGAAAAGAAGTTCTTGACACTGGGAACCCAATCATGATTCCCGTCGGTCCAGGTACCTTGGGTCGTATCATGAACGTCACTGGTGACCCCATTGACGGTCGTGGTCCTATCAAGGCCACCAAGCATCTGCCCATTCACGCCGAGGCTCCAGAGTTCGTTGAACAATCTACCACTGCCGAAATTTTGGTCACTGGTATCAAGGGTGCGTGATGCCTCACTCAAAAATAGACACCACGCTAATTTCTTACAGTCGTCGACTTGTTGGCCCCATATGCCCGTGGTGGTAAGATTGGTCTCTTCGGAGGTGCTGGTGTCGGAAAGACTGTGTTCATCCAGGAGTTAATTGTTAGTGGCCTCGTTTGCTTTTTATGGGCCCTATATTATTAGACATCTCGCTGATGAATTTTCAACAGAACAACATTGCGAAAGCCCATGGTGGTTACTCGGTGTTCACTGGTGTCGGTGAGAGAACCCGTGAGGGTAATGATTTGTACCATGAAATGCAGGAAACCCGTACGTCACTATGTCCGTGCGTCTAATGCTTATCGTTATCACTAATACAACCCAGGTGTCATTCAATTGGACGGTGAGTCCAAGGTCGCGTTGGTCTTCGGTCAGATGAACGAGCCCCCCGGAGCTCGCGCCCGTGTCGCCCTTACTGGTCTTACCGTTGCCGAGTACTTCCGTGACGAGGAAGGACAGGACGTGCTTCGTATGTTTCTTCATACAAGATAGGAGCGATACCTTGCTAATACACGAATAGTCTTCATTGACAACATTTTCCGTTTCACTCAAGCCGGTTCTGAGGTGTCTGCATTGTTGGGCCGTATCCCATCTGCCGTCGGTTACCAGCCAACCTTGTCCGTGGACATGGGTCAAATGCAGGAGCGTATTACCACCACCAAGAAGGGATCTATTACCTCCGTCCAGGCCGTCTACGTTCCTGCTGATGATTTGACTGATCCTGCTCCTGCCACTACCTTCGCTCACTTGGACGCCACCACTGTCTTGTCCCGTGGCATTTCCGAGCTTGGAATCTACCCTGCTGTCGATCCCCTTGACTCTAAGTCCCGTATGTTGGACCCCAAGATCGTCGGTGAGGAACACTACCAGACTGCCACCAAGGTCCAGAGCATGTTGCAAGAGTATAAGTCCCTCCAGGATATCATTGCCATTCTTGGTCTCGATGAATTGTCTGAGGCCGACAAGTTGACTGTCGAGCGTGCTCGTAAGCTTCAGCGTTTCTTGTCTCAACCATTCGCTGTCGCTCAGGTCTTCACTGGTATCGAGGGTACATTAGTTGACCTCAAGGACACCATCAGGTCATTTAAGGAGATCATTGGCGGTGCTGCTGATGACTTGCCAGAGGCTGCTTTCTACATGGTTGGTAACATCGAGTCTGCTAGAGTGAAGGGTGAGAAGATTCTTGCGGAGTTGGAGAACAAGGCTTAGATTAATGGCATCGTGTGTGAATAATGTGGTTCTTTGTATTTAGCAGTCGGAAAAATAGATATTTTAGGGGGGGGAATTCGAATCAACATCCTGTTCCGCCATGTAAATATATAAGGCGGTAAATATAACTTGATGTCCCTTATCCGATCCCGTCTCTTGTTGCGACATGGCATAAGACTATTGTTATGGCATAAGACTATTGTTATGCTTGGCATATACCTCTAAATAACACAACTTAGTCGTTGGTCTTGACCTTACTACGACACCTGGGAACACCTTTAAGTTCCCAATCCTTAATGAATGAGCGACCTTCTATCCGTTTTGCCGGACTTTCCGTTGACGCCGCAAACTCACAACATCGTGCTGAGCCTGGAGAAGCATGATATAACGACCTCAGACCTTCTTACTCTTGAACAACTTGACATATCAAAAAGGACGTCAATATCACTACTTGACTTACGAAGGTTCATTAAAGAAGTAGCTAAGGCTCTCCATTCAAGCATTAGGTCCGCATATGATACCAGGGAAAGGGGCAATAGAACCGCAGATTTAGATTATGGCAGTGTGCTACTTGGGACGACCGCCTTTGATGTGTGGAAGAGCCAGGTTTATATATCCACTGGAGATTCAGAATTTGATAGGGCCTTAAATGGAGGGATCATGACTGGAGGTCTCACCGAGATAGTGGGAGAGAGGTGCAGTCAGCCCCTCCTGAGTGTCGCTTTTGATAGTATTAATAATCCTACAGCGGCGCTGGTAAAACACAAATTCTCCTACAGTTATGCTGTGCAATTCAGCTACCACGTTCCCTCGGCGGCCTATCGAAGACGGCAGTTTACATTTCTACAGAAGCCCCTATTTCAACTCCTCGGCTGATTCAATTACTCTCCTCGTTTAGAGCGCGCTTTGCAGGCAACCTTCAACCCGACGATGAACTCTCAACGGATCATATCCTCAGCATTACGTGTGGGGATTTGGAATCGCAAGAGCATATCTTAAATTATCAACTACCTGTAGTTGTGGAGAAGCATAATGTTGGGTTGATCGTTCTTGACAGTGTAGCAGCCAACTTTCGTGCTGAATATGACGGAGCACCAAGCTCAATACTGAAGAATGAAACGCCTCAGAAGAAGAAAACAGGCCCAGCACTGTTGGCAGAGAGAGGAAAACAGCTGGTTAAAATGGCTCAAACATTGAGGAACCTCGCCCGGTTATACAATATCGCCGTGGTTGTAGCCAATCAAGTTTCGGATCGATTCGAGGGTTCTAGTCGCAGACCAAAATCAGTCAGTGATGGCGAAACAATGACACTCGACCACCAATCCAGATGGTTTACCGGGTGGGGAGATGAGAAGCATCAGTCGTATGGTGTTGATAACAAGGTACCAGCCTTAGGTTTAGTCTGGACAAACTGTGTAGGTGCGAGAATAGCCCTTCACAAGAACCTTAGAAGTAGTAATGTTTCGGATCACTCTGCATCTGAATCAAGCTGGGAAAGGGTTATGAAAGTTGTGTTCGCTCCGTGGGCGGAGGGAGGTACGGTGTGCTACTATACGATTGAACCAGATGGCGTCAAGGGGGTGGCAATGAATATCGAGTGAGAGAATTCCTCGTCGAGACGTGGTACATTTATTTACAGCCCTCGCATCTGATGACGGCCGAGAAGCCGCAGCATAGCAGCGGCGCAGAGGTCAAGCTTTGGGCACTTCAGCTGTGGAAAGCCGCTTGCAAGGAACAAACCAATAATAAAATGAAAGCCCTGAATGTCTTGTTGTAGAGAGGCTATGCAATGCTCCTGGCAATGCTTCTTCTATTGCAACATCCCTGCAGCAAGCACCCTGCTGCGCCCCGCTGTGTGTATCTATCTGCATCCAGCACTGGTCGCAACAAAAGGCCCCACTGACTGTAGCACATCAGCTTACCCCTCATCTCTATATTAACCTCAGAAAGTTGCGCATCTCAAATCTCCTGTATATCGTTTCCCCTTTTCTCCATTCACAGCCGTGTCTTCCTCTCGACTTTACCCCAATTCTTTTTCACCCAACAACCCCCACCATGGCCGATTCTGGAACTGCGCCTTCCCAAACTCCCCCACAAGACGGGCCCACTATCTCGCCTCCTCCGTTGCCGTATGGCTGGTAAGTTATTGTCAGATTCTCTCTTGTGGGCCTGTATTCTAACGATTTCGTTAAGGATCGCTCAATGGGACCCAAACACAAAGAGGTATTATTTCGTACAGCCTTCAACAGGGGCAACCACATGGGATGTCCCAACAGGCTCTGTAACATCTACCCCGGCTCAAGCACAGGCCCCATATACGCCCCCAGTTGATTCATACAACCCACAGCAAGCACAGTCGCCGTACCAAAACCCTTCTCCTAGCCAGCAATACGATGCTCAACAAGATCCAGTCACCACCTCACGAGGTGGTCCATTAGGGGGGCTTGGAGGTCTTGCACAAGGTTTCCTTGGAGGGGGAGGGAAGCATGGTAGCCATGGAAGTGGCATGGGTGGTAAACTAGGTTTGGCCAATTCGCTTCTCAGTGGTGGGAAGCCGCATGGAGGCAGTAGCAGCCATGGCAGCAGTGGCCACGGTGGGCCTCAAGCAGGTTTAATGGGCCTTGCCGGTGGTTTGCTCGGGGGCAAGAACAAGCACGGATCAGGGGGCCATTCCAGTGGTGGACCAGGCGGCCTGTTGGGTATGGCTGGAGGCCTTGCCAGTGGACTGTTGAACTCGGTACTTTGCCTCTCATCAAGTAATTTTTCAGCAATCTAACATTCTGAGCAGAAACCCGGAAATACGCACCATAAGGCAGGAGATCTTCAACATCAACAGCAAAATTTCAATCAGCAATATGGCACCCCACCCCCACAACAACAGCAACATCAGCAGCCGCCATACGGAGGAACTCAGTCTCCCTACGGACAACAAGGGCAGTACGGAACCCCACCACCAGGACCGTACCAACAGGCAGGGCAATACCAATCTCCACCGCCGCCACCAGGCTATGGGGCTCATACTCCCTATGGTCAACCTCCTGTCGGCCAACAGCCACCCCCATCAGGAGGACACTACGGTTCGCCGCC
>Ga0307511_10001308_pt1 | contig 26448 bp, 40 predicted proteins | sample 13_EM_MG_FD_200266 | JGI IMG/M metagenome (GOLD analysis project Ga0307511, IMG submission 200266) | Populus trichocarpa ectomycorrhiza microbial communities from riparian zone in the Pacific Northwest, United States - 13_EM | ecosystem: Host-associated > Plants > Roots > Unclassified | place...
TTTGTCCTTTGTAAGATAGGGTTTCAATCTTGAAATCTTGATGTACCTCCTATGCGCGCATAACAAGACCGATATTTCACGACAACGACGACAACCACACGCCGGGGCGAAGCCCGGCAAATCTTGTGTTCGTGTTAATAACGTGTTATTACATTTAGTGTACCACACCGTATGGTCATTATCGGATCAACAGCGGGCGCTTGAGCAGTGGCCCCTCAAATCCTTGCGGCATCATACTGGTGGATGCGCTGGGGAAAGGCCGGCTGGTTTTGGTCCGTCAACCAAGTGTGTTGACAACAAGCACTACACTTGTAAGGAAATGCGTGCGCGGTTTTTCACATTCGCCCAGGACATGCGGAGGTGCTGCCTCGCAGATGCGTTGGAAAGTTCACACAGGGAACCGAAATTGTCAATCAGAGGTCGCCACTCGTGGGAGCTGCATCCCTCGCGTCGTCCAACAAGTTCATATAGGGAAGGCGTTGAGGGGAATCATTATCACTGCCGACCCCAAAAATCAAGCACCGTCGACCTGCTGGGATGAACACGGCACGCATCAAAACAGTTGGACCCTGTTTGAGCTGTCAGTCGGACCTTACGAACCTTCAAACCTGCCGCAGCCCCGAATACACATTGAGGGCCTGGATTGTGAGTTGTACGAAAGGGGGGATGAAGCGGGAGAAGCGGGAGGGAATTGTCCGGGCGTCAGGGCGAAGGGTATCGAGTCAGTGAAATCGAGTCAGAGCCCTCGTTCAACCTCTCGAAGGCGACGATACTTTGCGACGTGGTTTTTCGACCCGGATCGCTGCTAGTCGAATGGATTGCTACAGCACCCCGAACTACCACACCCGAACATCGAGACCATCAACAAATCACCATTCGTGTGCCTCACTCCTTGTCCATCTCCAGTAATGGTACCAACACCCGGCAATCCCTTCGTGCAACCTCCATGCGATGGTCGGACCTTGACCACCTTCTCGTTCAACTCTGGGAGTCACGTTCAATCCGCCCGGGGGTGGGATTCGCGTGGCTGAGGGGGGAAGGGGAACCCACGGATGACTGCATTGGGCGTTTGTTCGCGGAGATGACCAAGAGAGGGATATTTGACGTAGTCGAATATCGAGGGCCTCCGTAGATGATATGATAGGCGTCGTTGGCTGTATTTTCCTAGCGGAGGGTTGTCTTTCCAATGCCAGTGAATCTCCCAAGGGTGCTCGAATTCACGAAGGACTGAGCGAGTAAGACTGGAGTAAGATCTACTCGCACGGTTTGAGTGTTGGCTGACGAGCGCTCACTCGTGTGCACGGACCGCCACTCCAACCCGCGACCCCTCCATAGTTTTGCGACCGCATCACCTGCCAGCTACCAGTCCACTCGAGACGCGCCCCGTCGTTTCCGAATTACGGGTCCGAAGCCTGCCTTTGCCCCACCACTGACTTCGTGGCCTGGTCGAACGGGTCTCTAGTCCCTCCAGTTCCCCTCCATGTTGAATTGCCACAGAAATCATTTCGCCCGGGAGGCGTGGACGACCGCAAGGGTTCAATTCTTGTACTCGCGTAACCCTGGAAACCGAAGGAAAGGGTACCGGGTTTCGCAAACGGTACGAAGAGACGAGTCCAAACTACCCCAAACCTATCTTCTCACGTCGGTTTTTCATCGTCAGCAAACACGACATCGACCCCTTTCACGCGTTAGCGTTTAGAATCGGCACTCCTCTATCTACTCCCCCACTTCAAGGGTCGCCTCCAACGTCACATTAACAATTTCCCCAATTGGCACGCCCAGGAGCCCGGGGATCTCGGCTCCAATTGCAAGATCCGCAGTTCTGATCCACGGGCACGGGCACGGCGGACATCAGGGAGTGACGAGATGCTTCAGGGTAGCATACGCCCGATAGTACGTTCTGCATTGGTTGTGCTGACATGAGGTCTGACATTGTTTTGGTTCACAGTACATTCAGCAGACGAGAGGCATAAAGAACGCTGCGATCCCGACAACCTATCTGGCAACGAACTCGTCTCGCTCCCCTGTTTTCGGGTCCCGTGTCCCACACCACAGCGCGAGCAACACACATAACGGTTCCAACCACCGTTTCGGTACGAAGATCGAGAAACACGCGCACAGTTTCTTACGCTTAGTGAACCACACCACGGCAACAACCGGTCGGAAAACATTCACGACCTACGGGTTCTTTACGTCGTTTCTCGGCCAATTTGCAAGACGCCGAGGAAAGTCGCGATTACCGTCACCTCTCCAAGGACCAAGGATGGCCGGATGCCGCGCATCACGGTAACTAGAGTCTCCACCCACTCGTTCTTCTACACTTGCAGGTTTTCGACCCCATCCTATCATTCCCTCATCTCGAGGACCCGACCGTGATCGGTCATCCTTCGATCGATGAAGGTCCAGTAGGGTTGCCAACCGTCGTCCAGCATTCGACCCCAACCATTCTCACCAGGCTTTTCCCGAGGGAGGGGCAAAATCTATCATACCTCGACTATTATCCTTGTCAGGTGGTGTCCATTTCCAGAAGCTCAGCTTGACGTGGACACAAGAGGAGGATCCCCTGTTGACAATGGGGTTGGTGGAGGGATGCGCCACACCCTCGAAGCTCTCGCTATCACCGCTGACGCGTGGAGTGGGTCGTCATGGCGCTCCGAACTGTCACACAACCGTGGAAACCTCCAATCGATCTCACTTCACCTCCCCGACGTACCCTATGGTCACGGCGTTGACTGCATCGACCCCGCCGATGTTAAGGGCAGGATTGGAGACGACATGTATAGCCAGTGGCTGGAGTTCGACCAACTTCTCGTCCAACTCTGGGAGTCGCACTCGATTCGTCCGAAGGTTACCTGCTACGCACCACCATTGGAGAATTGGTGCAATTGAGTGGATAGTTTGTTGCCAGAACAAACGAGGACAGGGGCAATTAGCCTGATCGAATGATACGAATGTAAGTGGCTGAGTCGTCGTTGCTTCCTCCTGTTAACTGACGTTGCTAGTTGTACGCCGTGGCGGGGCTTGACTATTGTTGCATGCGTTGTGTGGATATTCCGTGGGGTTATCCACCTTGCGTTTGTAAGTGGTTGAATAGCCTAAGTCTCATTGTATGCAGTTTGACTTCTCCAAGAACCAAGCCAACGTTGAGAACGGACTATCGTGAACCCTTCTCTTTGGTGAAATCAAGCCGGTCGAGGGGGGACAGTCGTTGACCGCTAGAATCACTCCTGAAGGACCCGAGGCAAGCGCCGACGCGGAAGTTTTATCTCTTGGACGGAAACCACGATATCGAACCCTCGCCTCCCACGAGAAATCCTCGACGACATCATCGATCTCCTACACGACGAGCCAGAGACACTTGAGGAATATTGCCTCGTCTCCAAACCTTGGATTCCGCGGACTCGAAAACACCTCTTCGCCAAGGTCGAGTTCAGGTCTGCAAAGGGTCTCGAGTCGTGGAAGAAAACCTTCCCGGATCCATTGAACTCCCCTTCGTATCACACCCACACCCTGGTTATCAGTCGCACTCAGGCAGTCGTGGAGGCGGGTGTCCGAGTGGGTGGCTTGATTCAAACCTTTTCCTGCGTTGTACGGTTGATGTTAATGGTAGGGGACACCGACAAGAAGATCTTAGGTAACTTGGCAAAAACACCTCTCCACGTGTGTGGTCTCCTCGTTCATGGCCCACAAACCTTCGGCCTCGTTCGTTCGTTCCACCTTCTGGAGGACCTGAGTCTGCTGGGTCGCAACAAGTCGTTGAGGGATGGTGATGATCCCGTGGGCCGTGGACCATTGTCCCTCCAACCTCTCCCTCATTCATTAGATCCCTTGGTATCTATATACTCAGAGGGGTGCGAGATACGGTGCCCTACCTGCTAGATCTACCGAGCGGTCCACACTTCCGGCAGCTCTTGCTCTTGCGGCACCGCAAGGAAGATCTTCGGTGGACAACGAAGTTGGTGGCGAGCTGCGCTGATACCCTCGAATGCCTCGGCGTCACGAGTTGCCCACCCTGTACGTTGGTTTCGGTGACTGGAACCATAGCTTACCTTCGTTCGTAGGCGACTCCGGCCCTGAATCTGTCGATCTACGGCACTCCAAACCACTACATCCGAGCATCGAGATCTCCAACAGATCACATTCCACGCCCCTTACAGCTTCTGTTACATCGATGCCGATGCGGACGTCAGACAAGCCGTTGGGGGAACGACGTACCGGCAGTGGTTGGACCTCGACCGCCTTCTAGCCCAGCTATTGGAATCGCATTCAATCTGTATGAAGATCTGTTCAGCCACGCCAGAGATAAGGAAGAAACGGATGAGTGAGTGTATGGTGTGTTTGTTGCCGGAGGCGACGGGAAGAGGGATAATCGACCTGGTCGAATACTCCTAGCTTCTGCGGATATGATAGCTGCTGTTCACTGTATGTCGTAGTCTTCTTCTCCAAGAACCATATGGCCGCCCCAATATATCTTCGCGAGTGTTTGAAACCGGACCAACCTAGTCTCGAGTACTGGCCAACATCGTCCAGTACAATAACATGTAGCCCAAGGCCACCTTCAGGGCTTCGCGATCACATCTGCCAGCTCCGCGACGAACCAGATGTGCTCGGGGCGTTCTCCGCTATCTTGTGGAACCCACGAGAGTGAACATACATTCTCCTCACCGTCAGCTTCAATGTTGATGACCTGGCGGAAGGCGTTCCCGGGTCATCCCAACCACGCTCGAACGTTGATAGTAGACAATCGCCGAAGCTCGAGGTTTCTCGGGGAACCACCTCCCTGTTCTGCATGTCGCCAATTTGCTCCTGTACGTTCACCTTGTCGACGGTCAGCCACAGCGAAGGTCGCGACGAACCATCTCTTGTTCCCCCCCAACGGAATCTCCGAGAACTGTCCCTGTCCTGGGACTGTAACCAAGACTCACCTCATCGAAAGCTTCCACGGCCTGACTCATACCAAACGCACACATCTGCCCCTACGAATTTGCGACGGATCACTCTACGGCCTCTCGCGGACTCAAACCCGTCGCAGTTTGATACAGGCTCCCGAACCCCGCGGTTGACCGGACCATAGTTACAGTTCGTCTCGCCGCATGTTCGAAGTTCGTTCAGAACATTGGTCACCAAAACTCACCCGGAAAGATGTCTGAAGTGGCACAAACCGCGTGGACGTAGACTTGTGTCGACGGACGTACTTTCCTCGTAGCATTTCGGCAATTTATGGTGATGCTCAGTCGTGCTAGAGACTCGGGGTCTAGGGAGCTCCTGTATGGGCACAAGGGTTGGGTCGCATCCCAAAAATGGAGCGTTCATAGGGGCAGGCACGGCTCCCTATAAAGTGTGTAGTAAGCGTACCACTGAATCGGTCCCCGTCGAACGCGGTCACATCGCAACGAACTTACCTCCTTTCCTTGGGGAAGAACTTAAGCCCGGTCAGCCCCGCGGACCTCCAAAAGCCACGCCGGCTCCACGTGGAGGGTTATGGTCTGCGGAACTGACCGGGGACCACCGCGAGAACATACCGACAGGGTATTCAAGCCCCAGTTACCAGTCTCCAGGTACACCCGCCCGAGTCTGGGCTGGAATCCAGGAGTTCAGAAGGTGAGGCTAGTGCTCAATCGATGGCTCTGGGTGCAGGTCGGCTGTTGCTCGGTCTGTCGGGCCTCCGAGTACTGGATCTATCTATATTCGCCCAAGCAGTGCGCCGCTGATGGGGATCCTGCATGGTACATCCCCGAGATCACCTTTTCCGGCAATCACCAATTGACGGCCGCTCCCCGAGGACTTCAAGCTCAGACTCGGGTCAAGACGGTTCCAACTGGAGGATTGCGGGACAAGCTGGGGTATACCGAGGTGTGGAGGAGGGGATACCTAGATAGATCGCGGAAGTGGGATGAACCATCGGGTAACGTCAACTTCCAGCCGCCGGCCTCCTCTCACCCAGTCGGATTGAGGGGGTTCGACTCCTATCGTACCACTAGTAGGCGGCCCATAGACGCAGTAGGTTATAAGTACCTGTGAACCGGAGCGTTGGGCGGTCTCTTGTAAGTTGTCTGTGTCGATGTTGGCGATTTTTTTGTTGGTGGGTTCCATCCCCCCCCCCCCCTCCGCCCCTTGTTGCAAAACAACCTGTTGCGTCGAACCTACCATACCAGCCAAGAATCCTCGATAGAGCAAGTCCTCGCGCAAAGAAGACCTCGGGAGCGGTCTGGGTAAGTGTGGTGGACTGCGGGCTCTTGGGGGATGAGGGAGACGTTGCCCCCTATTAATAGGAGGCTCATCAGAAAGGCTAGGCAGCCGAATAGGCGGCCCGCAAAAACTCCGGAACAAATGGATATCACGTTGACAACTCCGCAATGGAACCCGGCCCGGTCCGCTCATCACAAAATTCCTTGTCCAAAAGTTAAGGACCCTATGAGCAGGTTTTTGTTTTGCCCAAATCCTTGCGTTACTCCTGCAGGCGGAGGAAGAGGTAGCGGAGAATAGCCTACTACCGTGTATGATATATTGGCGTAATTTCTTTCTATACACGGAGTTTTTTTTCTTTTAAAAGTTCACCCATGTCACTCCACCCGTAGACCCTTACAGGGAGTTCCGACCAAGGTCTAACTCGTCCCCTCAGACATACGATGGAGAAGCGATATTGATCACTAAACGAACGAAACCGCCAAACAATCGGCATCGTGTTCGATAAGTATCAGATCGTGGATGCCATAGGTGCGCGAGAGCCCGTTAAAGGCGGGTCACCGAGAGGCCGCATCATATAAGGTTAACGGGCGGGTGGTGGTCACCAGGAGGGTGATCGCGTTGAGGGAGGAAGAGGATGACAGGTCGTGTTAGGGTGGACGCTAATGGAGCAAGCACCGAACCGTTTATGGAGGTGGACGTGGATGCGAGATCGGATGTCTTGCAACCCCTCCAGGAGGCTTTTGTCGTCGGCCCACGGACACCACAAATCTGTATCCAGAACACAACTGCGTTTACCTCCACCCGGTGAAGGTTTTCATATCGCTTGTCGTCGAAATGGCAGATCAGCAGGAGACCTCCGAGATATCCTCGCGAAGACCGCCGGCAGCTCACCCGCCCCTCTAGATCTCGCACCCTCCACGGACCCGAAAGCTCCTAGCCAACCGGATTACTGGACTTCCATTACCGTCGAGATTTCCTCCAGTTACTCTGCGGAGCAGAGTTCGTCCTCTAGCAATTCCTACTCCGCGGTGGTGGACCTAGCTGGGGACTTTGGTCTGCTGGAGGCAGCGTGTCTCATTTAGACGCTACCGCGGACGCCGCGAAGCAGATTGATAATTCGAGCATTAAGGCCACCTTTGATTGCATGGGGGTGGATATTACCAGAAGTTGGTTGAGGGTGAGTTGTTTTACGATGATGATCTGAGGGTTGCCGCTGGGAATTTGTAAGTACTCCCCTTTCCTGCCCTTACCCGATGGAGTGCCAGACGCCGAGGCTGACCCGACTCCTGATTTGTAGCGTCAGTCCGGGACATACCCTCTGTGACCCCGAGTCGTACTTCGTCAGTTCTGCAGGCCCACCTCCGTTACTATCATATGTGTATCCCTATCTCCACGGTAGCCTCGAATACGAGCTGTGACCGTTTCGCCTCGTTCGTTGTAGGCTTGCGCAACGTTGCGACCACGATGGGTGCGAGTTGTACATGTTTGCCGCATCGAATGCAACGTCTCAACCCCTCTTGCTTGGACCTTGCCTGATCGTTGTGCGGGAGCGGCGAGCGCGGACCTGAACATCGGCTGTGCGTTACAGCTCGTATCCGCAGTTTGCCTGACGACCTTATTGTTATGATTATCATCGTTGTCTCTCGCCGGGCAACTGCTACCCGCCTCGCTCGGAACCTCATTGACTGGAACCTTCAGGCCTCAGGACCTGTGACCCGAGGTTTCAAAGTCCGAGTCAAATCACCGAGAAGAAAAAACAGGTTGGAAGACACGAGATGGGCCGTGCCTACCTGCAGGTAGAGCCGAAGGAACACAAGGAAGTGATGAAAAATATAAGGGCGATCGGCGTGGGGGCGCACGCCAGGACGTGGAATCCACACAATAGACATGAAAAAACGGAGAAACAAAGGCAGGGGAGCATTGGTGGGAGGCCAGTAAACCGTGAGTTGTGAAACAGGAGGGGGAAGAATAAAAAGTCGTGTCTCCCGACCAATAGACAATCGCGAGTTGTGGTAGGAGGGCCGTGCCCAGGCGCACATAGCCGTGAGGCGCTGGTCAAAGCATGCCAAAAATCGGAACCAGAAATGAAAAAGAAAATAGGAAATAGGGGGGCCGTGGTATCCCAAGGTCCGTGTGTTGTTTCCGGTCCGCCATATAAGGGGATGGCTTTCTTCTCGGAATCCCCAGAACCCATCCACCACTCATCACACCCAGGTCAACCCCGTCCACCGCGCCACACAACCGAACAGTACACACCCGTTCGGGTCGTTCACCAGACACAAAAACACGCCGTACGGCTTGCGCTCCAGACTCATCGCCGCCCCGGTTCGTCGCCCTCTTCGGAACTACGAGCGTAGGAGATAATCAGCCCACGGAACTTCGCAGGGAGACAACGAAGATTCACCTTTATCCAGCACCTCCGACTCCACAAGTCCATTGGCCAGGGTCCCACCCAGCCTCTTCAGCTCCGTACCGAACTGCTTGACTATCACTAAACCCGTTAGTATATAGTACGATTTCTGGTGGGGTAAAAAACAATGTTTACCCTTGACCGGACATTGTTCTATATATTTCCGGGCTTGGTGGCGGCCGAGCCCCTCAACGCTTCAGCCCAAGAGCTGAAGCGTTCGTCCACTGCTGAGTAGACTGGCGGTCAGCGGGTCCACAGTACGGGAAGCTACTCGGCCGTCCATCGTGATCCCCATTGTTATACCCCTCGTAACCCAGCGTTTTATAACTGGGGGTCACCGGAGGTGGTGGAATCGGCTGGAGTCTGGAACTTCCGTAGATGAAAGAAAAGGTCAACCCAGCCGTTCAGATGTTCACCTTCGAACGCCAGGAAAACGCATCGCCCAGCTGGCACCCGTTGTGGAGCACGATCGACGCATACACGGCCCTCACCAGCTAAAACGCCATGCGAATCAGTATTCAGCGCTCCGTAATCCGTGGATGGTTCTCCTCCAGGTCCCTTGGTGACACAAGTTGATCAGTCGAGGCCACTTTTGAGGGTCGGATATCACGAAGTGCGGACGCCCGCTGATTTGGAAGCGAAAAACCCATCACAGGTCGCACTTGCAATTTTTCTCCGGTTGTTCGACATCTGTGTGTTCACCGTTATCGACTCGGATGTTAAAGTGGCGTACGTGGGGAGACGGGGAGTCATTCGTTTAAAGTAGGATGGGCTTACCACCAACGGATAAAAATCTCGTCCGTCACTCGCCAGTAAATCTCTCATTGGTCTCTTCGAGGCAAGATATATTCATCCAATAGCGTAGACAAGAGGTCGGCCTAAAAATACAGGTAAGGGTAGCTTGATATGTCTTTTGATAGCCACCAGGCAAACACTGGCTCGACGAGGTACGAGAGGCGTGCGTTCGCGGTCGGCGATGACGTTGTCGGAGCAGCCAATGGAGAGATGCAGGGTTCCAGGATCTCCTCGTCCTCGTCACGATCCGGGTCAGGAGCAGCAGGTGCAGACGATGGGGGAAGTTGTGCTAGAGGAGGTTGAACGGTTCGATCGGTGGGTGGAGTTGTCAGGGCGATATCGGTGGTAGTGGGAAGTCGGAGGTGACCGGATGACGAAGTAACCGACCAGTCGTCCGATAATGGTGGATCATTGTGGTGGAAAAATGGGTCGACCCCTTGTGGGTCGTCAGGAGATTGGACGGGATCAACTAGTTCCACGAGGGGAGAAGGGGGACACGGTGGTGACGGTGGAAGTGGGAGGGAAAGCAAATCGGGATCGTCGGAGGTTGTTTCCGGACACATGTTCTCCTCGTTGCCTGTCTCCTCCAACGGGCTCGTCGGAGCGGGCGGTTCTGTGATGACAGGGGAAACGGACGCAACCTCTCCGATTGGCGAATGGGTACACCCCTTTCCTCCAGTCTTGTCCTCCGAATAACCCTTCGGTGGATCCCAATTTACGGTGACGATACTGACCGCGCCCGAACGTTTCGAATGCGAACGTGAGAATCTGCGCAAGAGGCTTGGTGTGGTGTGGGCGGTCGATACGTTGAGGGCCTCCGAGACAAGGGCCGATATGCTGGAGGACGAGTTTCTTGACGCGGCATCTCCGTCCTTCTTGTCCTTCTTGAACAATTGACTGCTCGTCCTCCTGACGCTCTTGACAAAGCCTGCGTTCTCTAGTCTGGGCCAGGATCGATACTTGCTGTGATCAATCTTTGTGTTTGACTGGTTCGGGTTCGGGTTTGACCCAGACGTATTGACGTTGGGCAATAGGAATGGTCGAGGAGGGGGAGGGAATAAAGGAGAGTATGTGTTTTTCATGGTGCTTTCAGAGTCGGCTCTTTCGCGTCTGCGGGGCAAATGTGGAGTGTGCTCGAGCTCTGGACTCAAGGACGTGGTGGGGGAGGACGGGGGTGGGGAGGCAGATGGCGTTCATTTTTACGGGACTCTTTAGTATCCGCGTTTCCGAGAGCCGGAATGTTCAAAGGGAGGGTCGCGGGCGTTCGAGTCCGGGGAGAATTGAGAATAGGGAGAGAAACGGGGAAGGCAGCAGGATGGGCATCGCGTAGAGAGGTGAGGGAAGCCTCGATCGTATTGGTTTGTTTACCCTCCGAGATGTCAACATTCCAATCCAGCTTCTATCGCGCGTAGTGTTGGGGGGCAGGACGTTGGTGAGGACGCTTGGATCGAAGGAAGTTTATCGATCGACTGATACCTATCCCATATCCCCTCGTCCATTCTCCCTCACACAGACTTCTGAAGCCTGAAGCTCGGCACGTCACAACATTTGTCGGCCATCTCTCTACCGAAACAATAAACAAGGTAAGATTTCACGTCCAAAGCACAAGCCGACTCACTCCGATTCGAGCTTCCACATCTCGGCAATCGGGCGTTGTGGACTCTCGCACCATAGACCCGTTGTAGGCACCGCATTTTCATGAATCTGTTTAGGTGGCCGCCCATCCTGAGAGATAGCACAGGAATGAAATCGGTACCGCCCCGGCGTGGCTCAAAAAGGGCCGGAGGCTGTGGATGGGAGGAAAACACGCCTTCCTAGTATAAAATGTGGCTAACCGCGCTTACGCCCCTCTAAACTCCCCCATACCCACCGCGCCTTGTGCCCAGCTCCTTCGCGAAAGGCGATGACCAAAGATTACCAGCAGTTATGGGAGGACATGACCAACACGGCCGACGAGGCTAAAGCCGTCCAGACCTTGGCCGAGATTGTGGCCGATTCGGATGGCAGGGCCTTTACACTGGATCTGGAATCCGAAGATGTGGCGTTGTGTATTGAAACTTTGGACCGCGTGAGTTGCAACCGACTCTTACCCCTTCGCCGCCTCACAGTCTCTTTAGGGCGTCACTGAACACGATCTCGAAACAACCAAGAAGGAGGCCTTTTTTCTCGCTTTGAGGAGACTTGCTGAGCGGCATGGACGACTGTCAGATCGCATCGTGATAAAAGAGAAGATCGAGGTATCAGATGAGATCCTCGCCTACGGCGGATTTGGATATGTCCGGCGCGGAACGCACGGAGGTCGCCCTGTCGCTGTGAAAACCGCGAGGATTGCACCGCGGGCCAACGTCCAGAGGATAAGAGAGGTGAGCATTAATGTCAGTCACCCGGGACGTGGTCCCGACTATTCCGCCCCAGCGATTTTACAAAGAAGTCATCCTCTGGAGCACACTGTCCCATCCGAATGTCTTGAAACTTCTTGGGGTCAAGGAGGATGTGGAAAAAAGGGAATTCATTACTGTGTCAGAGTGGATGGAGCACGGGACCATCATGGACTACATTGAACACAAGCACGCCAATAGGCTGCAACTAGTGCGCAGTTTCACTTTCCCTGCCACCCCCACTACTAAAATGCGACAATAGTTACACGACGCAGCCCAGGGTCTGAAGTACCTTCATGATGCTCGCCTCGTGCATGGGGACCTCAAAGGGGTCAGTGTCTCCCAGTTTCGCGATCGATCCCAATCTGAAGTTTAACAGTCGAACATCCTCATGTCCAACGGCACCCCCCCTCGTGCCCGCCTTGCGGATTTCAGTTTCATTACCACAGCCCTCAACCCTCTCCAGAAGCTGTCATGCAGTGTGGAAGTAGCGGGCGGGACGACAAGGTTCAAGTCCCCGGAACTCTTGGCGCCCGATAGGTTTGGCAGGAAAGATGCAAAGCCCACACCACAGTCGGACATCTACGCATTTGGGTTAGTTATTTTCCAGGTATGCCGGTTGGATTGAAGGTATTGGCTGTTTTTATGTATACTTCTCTAGGTCCTTAAGGGTGAATCCCCATTCCATGGTATTCGGGATTCTGCGGTGGTATACTATGTAGTCCAGGGGAAGCGCCCAAACAAACCAGAGAATGCTTCAGCCATCGGGTTTTCCGATTCGCTGTGGGTTTTCACCGAACGCTGCTGGGGTGGCAAGATGGCATCGCGGCCGGAAGTCGGTGAAGTTGTGAGACGCCTTGAAGGAGCGGCTGCAAACTGGAACGGGCCTATGCCACCGTGCGCCCAGGCCAAGGCCGCCGCTCCCGGCCCTAATGGAGCGTCGGGTTTGATGAAACCCAGTGAGTTTGACATTCTGATTCTTCCTTGATACAGCTCATCAAGCAACGGTACATGCCTCATTCCAGAGAGTCCCATTGTATTTCCGTTCGAATACGGGCTGCTATGAAAGAATTTTATCACTGCTATCAACAAAGCCAAAGCTGTTCGGACAACGGCTGGGGTGACGCTCACTTCCGGCTCAGAGGGAACATTGGATTTGATCAACTATGGTGAGTTTGAGATCCTGATCCTTCCTTGACATAGTCCGTCAAACGGCGGTACAGATATACTCTTTCAACAACATCCGGACCCCGGACTGGAGGCACCCGTTGGATTGCACGGGTCATTCAATCTTTCGAGTGAACTATTCACATGGCTCGCCGACCAATTACCACAGGAGGATATTACCAGCACCCCCAAATTTATCGCGGCCGTTCAGGCCTTGGCCCAGATCGTATCCAATAAGCATGGCAGGGCCTTCACTTTGGGTTTAGAACCCAAGGATGTTGAACTGTGCGTCGAGACTCTCGACTACGTGAGTTGAGATCTACGCTTGCCTCCTGTTTTCGCTGCCTCAGACGGTATCCATCAGGGCATCACAGAGCAGCACCTCAAACCTGCCGAGAAGAATGCTTTCTTCCTCACGCTGAGAAGACTTGCCGAACAACATGAACTGCTCCCAGATCGCATGATAATCAAGGGAACAATCGAGGTTTCAGATGGGATCTGCATATCCGGTGGATTTGGAGATGTTAGGACCGGAACGTACAATGGAGGTCTTGTCGCCGTGAAGGCCACGAGGATTGCAGCGCGGGACAACGTCCAGAAGATCAGAAAGGTGAGCATCAGCGGCGTTTTCGTGCCACGTGGCCCCGACCATTCTACTCTAGCGGTTTTACAGGGAAGTTCTTCTCTGGGGGACACTATCCCACCCAAACATCTTGAAACTTGTTGGGGTTCAAGAGGACATACGGAAACGACAATTCATTACTGTTTCAGAGTGGATGAAGCACGGGAACATCATGGAGTACATAAAAAGTAATTACACCAACAGACTTGATCTGGTACGTGGCTCCAATATCCCCGCTGCCTCCTCCGCTAAAATACAACAATAGTTGCACGGGGCATCCCAGGGTTTGAAGTATCTCCATGGTGTGGGTCTCACCCACGGGGACCTCAAAGGGGTCGGGCTTTCCTCCTTTTGCAACCGATCCCATGTTGACGTCTAACAGGCGAATATCCTCATCTCCAATGATACCCCTCCTCGTGCCTGCCTCGCGGACTTTGGTTTTATTACCACAGTTCTCTGCCCTGGACAGTTCTTATCGGAAAGCGCATTGATAGAGGGTGGGACAGTGCCATTCATGGCTCCGGAGCTCTTGGTGCCCCACGAGCACAACAAGACAGACGTTACACCCACGATCCAGGCGGACGTCTACGCGTTCGGGATGGTCATCTTCCAGGTATGCGGACAGTATTTCTGGCGTCTGATGTTTATTTATGTCATTTCTTTAGGTCCTTACGGGTGAATCCCCGTTCCGTGACGTACAACACTCGTTGATAGCGTATGTTGTTGTTCGTGAAGGAAAGCGCCCGGAGAAACCACAGAACGCCTCAGTCATCGGGCTTTCAGATCCACTGTGGAATTTCGTCCAACGTTGCTGGGATGGTGATCCGAAATTGCGGCCAGGGGTTGGGGAGGTTGTGGCGTGTGTTGGGACGGCGGCGGCTAACTGGAATGGGCTCATGCCACCTTCCCCCCCGGCCGAGGATTTCAATTCCAGTGCTGTGAAAATACCAGATTCAGAGAGATACGGTGAGTTTGAGGTTATAACTCTCCTCTGGTATCGTCCATTGAGCACCGGTACAGGTGGGCTCTTTCAACCTACTCCGAAAGTAGTCTCGGCCAGTCTCGCCGATTTGGAACCCACCCTCGAGCTGGTCGCACGCCCGGGAACGCCATCCACCCAGCTCAGCAAACTGACACCAAAGGAATCCCAGGAGGTCGTCACTAGGCTCAGGCAAATGCAGTTTGGTCCTCCCGTCACCGTGGAGCCGCAGCTGGAGGAGTTGTACGACACTGGTCTCGATGCGGTGGAGGTTCTCCCGCACATCGACACGCCTCACAACCCCCCACCCCAGGCACCCCAGGAGAAGCGGAAAGAACTGAAAGGATTCAGAATACCGAAGCTCCGCGAGCTCTTGGGTCTGGGCCGCTGATCCCACCCTTGTCCCATGTTGTGCTCTCCCTTGCGTCGTAATTGTTACGCGTATGCTGGTTTTTTCCTATTGGTTTTCGTCCTTCATTTTGTATTGCCGCTGCTTGAGTGGTCAGAGTGTAAAATTATGTTGGGTATTGTACTAATCTTTCTTGTTTTCCCCTCGATACCTATCTTGAACTGATTCCCACAACGGCCTCCTGCTGACCTGTGGGCCGATGAAGCTCGTAGGCTAATGCTTTCGCTCTCGTAACGAAGAGCGCGCCAGGACTAGTTCGGCGATCGTGAATCGATAAAGGCAGCCGGACTACACAAGGTCTGAGCGTCATCCGATTGGCGGGATCTACCAACTAACACGCCCAAGGGGCCACATGGTGCCTGCAGTCTGCGGTGAAGGCAGTCACTCCGGAGACTGAGTGGTGTGGGTCGACGAACCGCATTGGCGGCTGCTAGTGGACGCGCGGAAGTATTCCCAAGGGTAGTCAGGGTATCAAGACGTGATACATATACGAGGAATACGATCCGCGTGACGGTGCGTGCCACGGGCAACGTACGTAAAGAAACAGAGGCAGATAACTAGAGGCGGGAACCGATGAGTCGTGAACCGGAAGTGGAAAAGCGAGTCGCGTCTCCCGACCCGCCGAACAGATACATATCACGAACGATGGCTGGGGGCCCCTGTCCATCCTGACGGCTGTGCTGGTCAAAGCGCTGGGGTAACAAGAATCGAAACCGGAAACGAAAGAGAAGATAATGGAAACGGGAGAACCTGTGGTATCCCAAGGTCCATTGTTTGTCTCCCGTCCGCCGTCTAAAAGGGTTGTGTCCAGAAAACCCCAAAACTCGACCATACCTCGTCGCGCCCACCACGCCGTGAAACCAGGCCATACGTACGTATTCGAGTCATTCACCGGGCACGAAACACGTTGTATGGCTCGCACTCCCCCTCGGAGCCTCGTGGTTCGCCACCCTCTTACACGCTCTTAAAATTTACAAAAGCGGTGAAATCGTCAGCCACAGAACTCCCCAGGAGGTAGTCACTAACGAGGAGGACTCACCCCCATCCAGCACCTCCAGCTCCACCAACCTGTTGGTAGGGAACCAATCAACCTCCTCAACTTCGAAAAACCACGAGCTGCTTGACTATCGCCGAACTCGCTAATATAGAGCACAACCTTCGGCGGGGTAATAAAAGAACAACCATGACCAGCCATCGCTCTATATATTTCCGGGATTGGCGGCGACCGAGCTCCTCGACGCTCCAACCCAATGGGCTGAAGCGTTCGTCCGTCGTTGAGTAGACCGGTGGTTACCGGGTCCACAATATGGGAAGTTATTCGGCCCTCCATCGTAATCCCCATCGTTATACCCTTCGTAATATCCCTGGGGTTGCCAGAGGTGGCGAAATTGTCCGGAGCCCGGGCCTTCAATAGATGAAAAGAAAGGTCAACCCAATCGTTCGGATAATCGCATTCAAACCCCAGGAAAACGCGACACCCACCGGGTATGCCCACGTCCCATCGCGGAACACCATCGGTCCCCACCAGCTAATGCGTCACGGGAATCAGTATTCAGCGCTCCGTCATCGTGGATGGTTCTCCTCGAAGTCCCTGTATGACACAGGTTGAACGTTCGAGGCCAGTTTTGAGGTAAGATATCATCGTCATCGAGTGTGGAAGCCCGCTGATTTGGAGGCGAAAAACACCTCACAGGTCTTACTTGCAGTTGCTCTTCAGCTGTTCGGCATCTGAGCGTTCAACGTTCTCGACTCGGATAATAACGTGGGCGCACGTGGGGAGACGAGGAGTCATTCATTCAAAGTAGGACGGGCTTACAACCAACGGATGAAAATCTCGTCTCTGCCATTCACCAGTCAAACTTTTGCTAGTCTCTTCTCAGGTGATATATATTCTCGGCCTAAAAATACAGGTAAGGGTAGCTTGATATGTCTTTTGAGAGCCACCAGATAAGCACGGGCTCGAAGAGGTACGAGAGGCGCGCGCTTAGGGTCGGCGATGACATTGTCGGGGCAGTCGACGGAGAAATGTAGGGTTCCGGGATCTCCTCGTCTTCGTCACAATTCGGGTCAGAAACGGTGGATGCAGAAGGAGGAGGTTGTGTTAGAGAAGGTTGAACGATTCGATGGGGGGGTGGAATTGTTAGGGCGATATCGGTGGTAGCAGGAAGTCGGGGGTGACCGGACGGCGAAGCAACCCCCCAGTCGTCGGGTGGTGATAGATCGTCGTAGTGGAAAAATGAGCCAACCTTTTGTGGGTCATCAGGCAGCTGAACTGGACCAGCTTGGCCCGTAAGGGGAGGAGGGGAGTATGGTGGTGATGGCGGAAGTGGGAAGAAAAACGGATGAGGACGTTTCCGGTATGTTCTCCTTGCCTGTCTCCTCCAATGGGTCCGTCGGAACGGGATCCGGCGGTTCTGTGACGGTTGGGGAAACGGACGCGGTCTCTTCAATTGGCAAACAGATACACCCTTCTCCTCCAACCTTGTCCTCCAAACAATTATTTGGTGGATCCCAGCCTCTGGTGATCACACTGGCCGTACCCGAACGCTTCGAATGGGAACGTGAGAATCTGTGCAAGATGTTCGGTGTGGTGTGCGCGGTCGATACCCTGAGGGACTCCGAGACGAGGACAGATATGGCGGAAGGCGAGTTCCTTGGCGTAACGTCTCCGCTTGTCTCGAACAAATGACTGCTCGTCCTCCTGACACTCTTGATAAAATCCGCACGCTCTCGTCGGGGCCACGATCGATACTTCTTGTGAGGAATCTCCGGGCTTGAGTGGTTCGGATTCGGGCTTGACCCAGACATGTCGACGTTGGGCGATGGGGATGGCCAAGGAGGGGGAGAGAAGAAAGGAGAATATGTGTTCTTCATGGTGTTCTTCAGAGTCGACTCCCTCGCGTCCGCGGAGCGGAGGTGGAGTGGGCTCGAGCTCGGAACTCAAGGAAGTGATGGAACTGGAGGGGCTTCCGTCTCTGGATGAGGAGTGAGTGAGGGGGGTGGGGAGGCGGATAGCGTTTGTTTCCACGAAGCTCTTTAGTCTCCCGCGTTTCCGAGAAGGAGTGTTGGAATATTTAGAGAGAGGTTCGCGGGTGTTCGAGTCCGAGGAGAATTGAGACTGGGGAGAGAAATTGGGAAGGTAGCGGGATGGACATCTCGTGGATGGGAAGCGATGGAAGCCTCGGTCGTATTGATGTACTTGCCCTTCGAGACGTCAACATTCCAATCCAGCTTGCAACGTACGTAGTGTTCGGGGGCAGAACCTTGGTGGGGACACCGGGAAATGAACAAGTTCACCGATCGACTGAACGGATCGGCTCACATCAATCCCTCACCTGCCCCGGCGATCGCACATTCGTCGACCAGACTGCTTTCTCATGTGTCCTGACTCGGCATGGGGATACTTTAACGTTGGTTGGCCATCTCTTTATCCGTACAATAAACGAGGCAAAGTTTCACATCCAAAGCACAAGCCGACTCGCTCTGATTCCGAGAACCTCCACATTTCGGCAATCGGACGTTGGGTGCTCTCACACCATAGACCCGTTGCCGCATTTCCATGAATCTGTTTAGGTTACCATCTTGAGGGATAATACGGGAATGAAAACGGCGCTGCCCCGGCGTGGCTCGGAGAAAGCCGGAGCCTGTGGACGGAGGAAAACACGCCTTCCTAGTATAAAATGTGGCTAACCGCGCTTACACCCCTCCAAACTCCCCCCTACCCGTCGCGCCTCGTGCCCAGCTCCACCGCAAAACGCGATGACTAAAGATCACCGACAGTTATGGAAGGACGTGACCAACGCGACCGACAAAGCTGAAGCCGTCCAGACCTTGGCCGAGATTGTGGCCGATCCAGATGGCAGGGCCTTTACTCTGAATCTGGGACCCGAAGATGTGGCGTTGTGCATTGAAACTTTGGACTACGTAAGTTGGAACCTATGTTTACCCCCCTCGCCACCTCAAGCAGTCTCGTTAGGGCATCGTTGAGCACGATCTCGAAGCCACCAAGAAGGAGGTCTTTTCCCTTGTGTTAAAGAGACTCGTTAAGCGGCATGGGCGGCTGCCAAGTCGCATTATGATAAGAGAGAGGATCGAGGTATCAGATGAGATCCTCGCCTACGGTGGATTTGGATATGTCCGGCGCGGAACGTACCACGACAACCTCGTCGCCGTGAAAACTGCAAAGGTTGCATCAAGGGCCAACCTCCGGAGGATAAGAAAGGTGAACATCAACGTCAACCATCCGGGACGCGGTCTCAACTAACCCACCCCAGCGATTTTGCAAGGAAGTGATCCTCTGGAGCACGCTGTCCCATCCGAATGTCTTGAAACTTACTGGAGTTTACAACGTGTGGCAAGGGCAACTTACCACGGTATCAGAGTGGATGAAGCACGGGACCATCATGGACTACATCAAATATAATCACACCAATAGGTTGGAACTAGTGTGTGCTTTCACTTTCCCTGCCACTCCCGCCGCTAAAATGCGACAATAGTTACATGACGCAGCCCAGGGTCTGAAGTATCTCCACAATGCTCGTCTTCTACATGGGGACCTCAAAGGGGTCAGCGTCTCCCAGTTTCGTGATTGATCCCATTCTGAAGTTTAACAGTCGAACATCCTCATCTCCAACGACGCCCCTCCTCGTGCCCGCCTTGCAGACTTCAGTTTGATCACTACAACCCTCAGCCCTGATCGGAAGTCGTCGCACAGTGCGCGAGGAGCGGGTGGGACAACGAGGTTCAAGTCCCCGGAACTCTTGGTGCCCGATAGGTTTGGCAGGAAAGATGCAAAGCCCACACCACAGTCAGACATCTACGCATTTGGGCTAGTTATTTTCCAGGTACGCCGGTTGGATTGCAGGTATCTGCTGTTTCTACATATAGTTCTCTAGGTCCTTAAGGGTGAATCCCCATTCCATGGGATTCCGGATTCGGCGGTGGCATACTATGTACTTCAAGGGAAGCGCCCGGACAAACCAGAAAATGCTTCAGCTATCGCGTTTTCCGATTCGTTGTGGGACCTCACCGAGCGCTGCTGGGATGAAAGGATGGCATCGCGACCGGAAGTCGGGGAAGTCGTAAGACGCCTTGGGGGAGCGGCTGCCAACTGGAACGGGCTTATACCACCGTGCATCCAGACCAAGGCTGTCGCTTCTGGCCCTGGTGGGGCGTCGGATTCGATGAAACGCAGTGAGTTTGTGATTCTGATTCTCCCTCGATGCAGCTCATCAAGCAACGGTACTTGTCTCCTCCCAGAGGGTCACGTTGTGTCTCAGTCCTCTTACCAGCTGCTATGGGATGATGTTATTACCGCTATCAACAAAGCCAAAGCCGTTCGGGCCTCGGCTGGGGCGACGCTCACTTCCAGCTCTGAGGGAACGTCGGATGTGATCAAATACGGTAAGTTTGAGATCCTGATTCTTCCTTGACATAGCCCTCAAACGGTGGTACAGATATACTCCTTCAACAACGTCCGGACCTCGTCCCAGAAGGACCCATTGGATCGCACTGGTCATTCAATCTTCCGAGCGAACTGTACACATGGGTCACTGAGCAACTACCACGGGAGGATATTACCGGCACCACCAATAATATCGAGGCTATTCGGGCATTAGGTAGAATTTTGGTCGATCAGGGGGGTAGGGACTTCATCTTGCGTTTGGGGCACAAGGAGACCGAATTATGTATGAGCCTTTCGGACCACGTGAGTTGTGCGCTGCATTTGCCTCTTTCACCACCTCATACGGTTTGTCAGGGCATCATGGAACTCAACCCCAAACCCGTCGAGAAACAGGCTTTATTCGTCACATTAAGGAGACTCGCTGAGCGCCTTGGGCGACTGCCAGAGCGCATCACGATAACAGAAAATGTCGAAGTTTCTGACGAGGTGCTCGCCTTTGACGGATTTGGAGCTGTCAGGGATGGAATATACAAGGGAGAACGCGTTGCCGTGAAAACCGCGAATGTCCCATTTCCGAAAGACTTTGGGAAGATAAGAAAGGTGAGCATAACGGTCTTTTCATACCCACCCGCCGCACCGTCTCAACCGTTCTGCTCCAGCGGTTTTACAGGGAGGTTATCCTCTGGAGTACACTATCCCATCCGAACATTTTGAGGCTTGTTGGGGTTCACGAAGACATGGAGAGACGACAATTCACCACTGTGTCAGAGTGGATGGGGGGCGGGAACATCATGGAGTTCATTCAAGGTAATAGCGCTAACAGACTGGAACTGGTAAATGCCATTACTCTCTCTGCCACTTCATCCGCTGACATTCAATGGTAGTTGCACGGCACAGCCCAGGGTCTCAAGTACCTTCACAGTGTCAGCCTCCCACACGGTGACCTCAGAGGGGTCAGTGTTTCCCCGCTTCGTGACTGATCCATTTTTGACATTTAGCAGGCGAATATCCTCGTGTCCCACGACACCCCTCCTCGTGCCTGCCTCGCGGATTTTGATTTCATTACAACGGCCCTCGACCCTAACCAGAAGTCGTCGTGGAGTGCCCAAAGAGAGGGAGGCACGATGCAGTTCATGTCTCCAGAACTCTTGGTTCCTGAGAGATTTGGTCGGAGCGACGCAAAACCTACCCCGCAGGCGGACATTTACGCGTTCGGACTGGTTATCTTCCAGGTGCGCGAACAGGATTACGGATATCAACCGTTCTCATACACCCATTTTTAGGTCCTTACCGGCGGGGTTCCATTCCCTGGCGTTCAAGACTCGGCGGTGGGATACCATGTGCTTCAAGGGGAGCGCCCGGTCAAACCAGCGAACGCCACCGCTATCGGATTTTCCGATTCGCTGTGGGCTTTCACACAAAAATGCTGGGACGGCGAGATGGAATCGCGACCAAAGGTTGGGGATGCTGTAATGCGCCTTAAGGAAGCCATGACCGGCTGGGTTGGACTGATGCCGCCTTGCTCCCCGACCGGTGATATCGGTCTCGATTCTGGGGAACCAGTGTCGGATTCGGAGGAGCCCGGTGAGTTCGATATTCTGATCTTTCCATGGTGTTGCTCATCGGACCCTGCACAGATCTCTTTCAATCGTCCACAAGTGACAGCCCAAGAGAGTTCCATAAAATCGCAAACTACTTCTGAACTACTCCGCCGCCAGAACACTGAATCAACTCGGCTCACCAACCCGCAGAAATAATCTCAGGAAGCTGTTGCAATGTTTTTCAAGGAGTCGCTGCTTGGGCCTTGGGTCCCCATGCGACCGCGATAGGACGAGCCACACAACACTCAGAATACCGAAGCTCTGCGAGCTCTTACACCTGAGGTACTGACCCCTCACCCCTATTCTATACTACGCCCGCCCCGTATTGTATTGGTCCCACACACATTGATTCGTTCTACACTCATCTTCCGGTCTGACCGGGACCTGTTAGCCGATGTATTAGCTCTTTATACTTATATGGTAGACCACCATTTTGATCTCAGCAATGCGTACTTTGGACTCCCAACCGCCGGCCAACTCAGTACGTCACGGTGTAACGATGTCTCGGTGGCGGAATGAGTGACTCCTCCCCGCCTGGCTGTGCAAGAATGCCCTTCAATATTTACTCGTGATTGGTCCACCCAGTTCACGCAACCCCGCCTCCCCTCCTCTCCTTACTCAAACCCTTGCAGCTCGATGGATCATTGTTCAGGAACGGCGAACATGTACCCCAAATGCGAATATTTGAAACTGATTGTATGTCACGACCAATCCCAGCACCTATAACTCCACGAATCCATTGCCACCAGGCAACCAACCTGTCTCCTCAGCTTCGAAAGGCCTCAGGCTACTTGGCTATCGCCGAATTCTATAGAGCACGACCTTCGGTGGGGTAATAATAAAAAGGTTTATCCCTGATTGGCCGTTGCTCTATATATTTCCGGGCTTAGCGGCAGCCGGTCTCGTTGACGCTTCAGCCCGAGAAACTGAAGCGTCCGTCCACCGTTGTGTGGATTGGTGGCTGCTGCGCCCGCCACCTGGAAAGGTGCCGAGTCCTCTATCGTAATTTCCATTATTATACACTATGTTGCCCCACGTTTCATGACTAGGGTTCACTGGAGGTAACGAGATCGTCTGGAACTTAGGCGTTAGTGGGACCTCCTGCAGACAAAAAAGGTCAACCGTTCACATTCGGGCGCCAGGAAAAATAGAACACTCACCAAGTCCGTCAGGCTGTTGTTGCTTTCGTTGTGAAACCCCACTCACGCAGATGTGGATCTCGGCGGCTGCAAACTGCAATAAGCGTCTAGCACTCAGTCGTCCATCGAGAATCTCCGAGAGCAACCAAATAAAGACCACCCAATGGGGACAGCGAGGCCGGCAGGTCGAAGTCTGAATCCCATGTTTAATCAGTTGGGGCCACGCTCGGGAGAGAAATATCACGAGTTGCAGACACTCACTTAACAAGGTAGACTCCCGCACAGGAATCTGAGCGAGGGGGGAAATCTGCCCATCCAAAGTCGCAGTGTTTCCGAGCGAAGGGATTGTCGGGCCCTGGCCCGTGGTTTGCAATGTACAGATGTAGGGGGGAGTCGACCTTGCGGTTCATCTCGTCGAGGTCACATTTGGTTTCTGCTAAGTTCCGGCTCAAGCGTTCGATAGGGTCGTTGATCGGGGGCATAGGGCAGAGGGATGAGTTGCGCGCTGGTGCTGAGCTGGTCCGTGACTGAATCTAGGGGGGATAAGGAGAGCGGTATGCCCTGCGGGGGTCAATATATCAGAGGAGCCGGCGGAATTCCAACGACGAAGCGGACATCGTAAGTAGTCTCCGTGATCAAAATCTGATCCATCCCAAATGCAGAAAACACACCGGTGGGCGGATGGACGGGTGGACGAGCAGAAAACCCGCACCGCCACGAGGCATGACGGATTCACATTCCATCGGAGTTCGGCGAAGAAGCAGACACGGAATAGGAAGTGATGTCGAATGGTGTTCACCTCGTAAAGGCGGCTGAGATGTGGTGCGATGGAAGAGTAACAGAGAAGCGAGGCGCGTACCGAGTGGTTACGTGGCAGTAGAGGGGGGGGATGGAAGGGACGTGCAGATACACGTGTTTCGCAACCCTGTGTTTGGTCACATAGACTGTGATTGATGTTGGTGAATCGCTTTTGGTAAGTACGACTTTTGGCAAGTACGATAGGAAAAGTAACGAAAGGAGTAAGGGAGGGAGGGGGGATAGATGGGGAGGACAGTAACCGCTGTAACGCGTGTATCAATACATCATGGACGAGCTCTCGAGAATATACTCATGTGTACAGCCTCATAGACGCGTTTTGGGACGTGTTATTCGCTGCCGTCAAAGTCCCTCGGTCATCTTGCAAAGGAGTTCTTTATCCCGCAAAGAGGTCGTGTTGCGAGATCATTTGTCGACCCGGAGCCGAGGGAGAAGCAGGAGGTTCACGGGAGATATTGGACCAGCTCGGGATGAATGGGGGACAGATGTGATGTTTGATCTGAGCGAACCTCGTCTTCCATTCTCGGCAAACTCAGTCCACGCAGCATCACATTCTCGAGCTCGAGCCTTCCATCAGATCAGACCGCAAACTCTTCGGCGTCGCCCACTCATTCAAACTGCAATGCACCGCGAACTGGATCCATCAGCGTATTTTCCCCCATACACTCAGTTTCTCACACCAATGTCCCATTTCGTTTCGGGAGCGGGAAGTGGGAAAACGTAACTCGATCCTAAGAAAGAAACAAGGGAAGGGTGGAACGCGAACAACAAGTGGTTGTGTGTAGAATTGGTGAAGAGCCCGACCGGCCGCGGGACTATCGTCGCCGGTATTTGTGCCCCTTCAAGTTTCCGGGGCATTAACATGACAGAAGGAGTCGAATGCCCAGCTCGACGGAGAAAAAGAATGTCAGATAAACAACTGGGTTTTGATGCGATCTGACCACTGGTCCGAGCGGTTTCCTGGTAGCATGTGTGGCGGTGGGCGGTTTTGCGATACTTATCTTGCAATAGCCACGGCATCTATTTTTCCTGATAACCCGGCACCCTGAATAAGTGGACTTCGGGCGCACGCAAAGGCGCCCGTTTTGCCCTCAACCCAACCTTTCAATCGTTTCATAATCGGTACGTTTTGTACAGTCGACACGTGTCGGGGGCACCTGGACTGATAAACCAGGAAAGACCAGGAAGTGTCTGGAGCTTTTCCACCCCGCGTTCACCCCCACCCCGCGAGCTTCCTCATGACACAGAAACCCCGACCGGAATGGTGTATATATAAGGAGTGAGTCTTTGCGCCAGTCGTTCGTATCTCTGCCCCCTCCTGATGTTTGAGATACCCATTCATAGACAGATGGACTCGCTTCTTCACGGTGACGCCCTCTGGTAGCGTGTCGTTTTTTTCGGCCACTGTGGATGGTATCTGAAGATTCGGAATCCTACAACCTCTAGGGAACCTGGCCCCACTGATGACACACGCATCAGAATCGGAGACGTAGGTTACATTCGTCGTGGGCAATTTCATCTGTTGTTCTCCGCTGCTTTCCCAGTGGGGGACGTTCCCAGCGCATCCGAGCCATTGATTATCGGAAAGACTACGTTTCGCCAGTCTCGAATACCTGGCTGTCTTCGTACAGATACTGTTCGAGAGGTTGAGGCTGGTCTTGGTGCCACGGCACTTACTCCCCCGTAAGTCCTATCCCACAGATCACCAGCCGTTTATCTATAAAACCTTACCACCCAGACCCCTGGAGCCTGGTGCACATTTCTCGTTTAAGCTCACTGGGAGCCATGGCGCGGTACTGATGACGAGGTACCCAACGTATAGGGAAGATGCTCGGCTTGAATCCGTCTTTGAAAAGTACACCAAGCGCCACTACGAGTCTTGGGTTGCGTTCGCCAGCCAAAATGGAGATGGAGAAGACGTTCGGCCTATCCTTGTATCTGGTTTCGATATGACCAAGGACTTTGCGGTGGTAGCGTATTCGAATGAGGGCGTTTCCCTTGAGGTTGACTTGAACGTTACCGTCCCAATGCTCGCCTCTGCCTCCGCTTCTATCTGGGTGACGCGGCGCACGACATGTTCACCTTGTTTTAATTGCGGGCCACAACCATGGGACCTCCCTCAGAACGTACAAGCGATAGGCCCTCCCTCTTCGCAATCGGCAGATGCGGATAGAATTCCCGACGAATTTAGTCAGTGTGTCTTCATTCGGTATTACACTGCGCGCTTGAGGAAGTGGATGGCTCCCAAGGTACTGTACAGACACAACCAACCCGGCAGTCACCGGTCACCACAAGTTCTGCCACTGCCGAAATGCCATCCTAGTCACCAGTCGCTATCAAGGTTGCCGCTGGCTTAGTGGCAGGTCACCAGTCACCAGCAGAACTGCCGCCAGCTCAGGGTGTAATTTGTCACCACCAAAATTGCCACCAGCTCAGGGTGTAATTTGTCACCACCAAAATTGCCACCAGCTCAGGGTGTAATTTGTCACCACCAAAATTGCCACCAGCTCAGGGTGTAATTTGTCACCACCAAAATTGC
>Ga0307511_10001309_pt1 | contig 26447 bp, 22 predicted proteins | sample 13_EM_MG_FD_200266 | JGI IMG/M metagenome (GOLD analysis project Ga0307511, IMG submission 200266) | Populus trichocarpa ectomycorrhiza microbial communities from riparian zone in the Pacific Northwest, United States - 13_EM | ecosystem: Host-associated > Plants > Roots > Unclassified | place...
ATAGTTGTTAACTCATTCACCTGTTTATAATTATATACTCATCTGACAACTTAGTGGTCTAATTAATAATGGTGTCATGGACTTACCTTCTTTGAGGGTGAGAGAGAGAGAGAGAGAGAGAGAGAGTTGTTATGGTCTTCTCCCTTTTTGGCCCTCCATGTGTATATACTTCTGCACATTACCTTGCATTTTTAACCTATTCCCTTCACTACTTTTCTGTTACATCAGCTCTTAACGGTGCATTCTGATTAAATATTATTTTGGTTCTTTATTAACAGTTGTTCGTTCGGATTCTGGGACTGAATGAGTTGAGGAGCTTGATCCCTTAAATGCCCATTGGAGGATCTTCCGCGATGAACTTTCTTCTATTTGTCTGTCTGGTAGATTGGAATTCGTTAGGTATGTAAGGCATAATTTCAGACGAGACTTTGGATCTGGCCTGGCACTGAAATTGTAATAAATGTAACCGGTGCTATCTACTCTTTTGACTATACTGCATCATTTACCTTTCTTTGAGGATCTATATGGAACAATCCTGTGTTTTGAAGTTAACAATGTCAACTACAGCTTTTTCCAGAACAGTTGCTGTTTTTTATTAACAAATCATGGTTAGCATTCTATTCCACTGCTGGGAAATAGTTTTGCCACTTGTGTCAAGTGGGATGTCCTGTGCCATCATGAGAGGATGCATCCATGTTTTTTTTCCTGGTAGACATGGCCAATGTCAGGACATAAAGGGAGTATCCCGATTTGAAGATGAGGAATGGTGTTTTATATGGATGTTACCCGTTGCATTCTGTTGAGGGACACTGTAATAGCCCTTGTCATTCTAATTTCAGCTCTAGTACAATTTACGGTTAATGTTCATTATTAACTGGAAAATGGCAAGTCTCTGATATTTAAAGCAAAGCCAAACTTCACCCAAGAATCCAGTCATGAGTAACGTACTGGCTTCAGGCCAGGTGTGGAAGTGTTCACAGGCTCAGTAAAAGGCCCAGAATGTAATTTGTCTGGGATCCAAAGATATGAGAACCTTTTTTCTTTTTCTAAAACTTTGCAATAATGTATTACCGGGCATGAAACATTAATTAATAGTCAGATAATAGGTGATTTTTCGAGGGTCCTTGATGGTTCAACCTGTTTTTTAAATTGTTGTTTGTTTGATTAAGAAAATATTAAATTCATGTTTTTAGGTATTTTTTATGGTTTTGATTTGTTGATATTAAAATATATATATATATATCATTTTAATATATTTTCAATAATTTTTTTTTTTGAAAATCACTATACTCAATATCACTGAGCACACATGGAAGCAAATTCTAGAATTGTGTCACTATACATTCATAAATTTTTGAACCTTGATCCAAAGAGGGTATAATTATCTGATTTAATTTAGGAATTGACTGGGAAAAAAAGCTATATTGTTTGATTATTTGATCAAGTGGTTGATATAGCTCAATTATTTTTATTGAAATAAAGTTATTTCGTTCTTTTTATAAAATAAATACTCAATAATTGATCTTGTCAAGTTTAGAGATTAAGTTTGGTTGAGCTAACCAAAACTCTAAAAACCTGTAAAATTAACTATGTTTTGGTATAGTTAATAATTAATGTACTATGAAAATAAAATTCCGTTGCAACCACTGAAAATGGCAGACCAAACCCATCATCCTCTCCCCACCAAGAAGGTCCCTTCCAGATATGGTTTTCGTGCCTGCTACAGTTCCTTCACCAACTGGGCACTACCCCCTTTTTTTTATTCTTCTAAATTATTAAATTTACTGTATGGTTTGTGCGCATGGTGCAGCTGAACCACTAAAGTGTACAACAGTCCAGACAGCCAGAAAAATAAATAAAACATGCCGTCCTTCCTTGCACACCTCCCTCCTATTAATCTGACCCGGTATCATCTCCTCGGTTGATAAAGTTAACTTTCAATAAAAAATAGATAAGTTAAAATAATATTATTTTAATTTTTTCTTAAAAAATTAATTAGTTTTAATCTGAGTTAAGCCAATCAATATTAAATTTTATTTTTTAAAAAATAAATACATCAGATCATGAATTGATCTGATTTAATAAAATTGCTTTTTATAAATGTTGCCCTTTATGTTTTTGATATGTCGATTTTTAAATTGTATTTATGCCGAAATAATGGTATTAGATTGATTTATTTTTTTATGATTTTAATATCAAAACAATCAAAATAAATACTTTAAAGAATTAAATTAATACAAAAACACGCATTGCTTTATGTATTGACTGGGAAAGGCCAGCTAGATCTTCTCCAATCATTTCTTTTAGAGGCTGTTGATCTTATCCAATGACGAAACTGCCATCCCCATTTTCGTTTTGAGGAGATGAGAAGAAGAAATCATTCACTAATTGATTGCCAGGATGGTTAATGCTTGGATTAATTGCCAAGAATATTCGATTCTAATTATCTATTACATGAGAAATTGACAGGTGTCTTCTACTTGTAACATTGTTAGATGTCACACGTCACTTCCCTCCTGGAGAGAATTATAAAGCTAACCTCCTTCAACTAAAAACATTATTAAAATAAATAAATAAAAAGAATTTTGTAAAACAACAAAATAATAAATAATAACATAGCTAAAGTGGATTAACCCATTTAATTTATAACCATGACTTTATACCGGGATTAAGTCTAATATCAATGATGAACGGTATTATTTATATACATAAAAACAATTTCATAAATTCAAGATTCAAGTTTTTTACCCGGAAATGAAATTTACCCTATTAGTATTAGTTACCCTTTTTGGTACACCAAATGTCAGTTACTTACCTTATTAGCCAATTTACCGCCCTGGTCAAGATCACTTTAAAGTTCAAACAAAGAATAGTCGCAGTCAAATCCAGTCTGCTCTCTCTCTAAATTTTTACAGTGACATAAAAAAAACGGAAAAAAAGAAGAAGAAAAACACACAGCCGTCTGCTGTGCTGTTTCCTCTAAACAAATCCTCCTTTCTCCCCCCTCTCTCTCTCCCTCTCTGCCAAACTCTCTCCTCCTCCATCCTCTTCTTCCACGGCACCACCAATGATTGCTTAACTCCACGTTTACCCCCAGATCCACTTCTTAATTTCTCCTCATCCGCCGTCTGTACCCACCGTTACCGGATTCTTGATCGCATCTTCATAAACAATGGCTTCAGCGAAGACGAGTAGTCGTTCGCGAGGGACGTCGGTGAAGGAGAACGGCACGAAGCTCGAGGACGGACTCAACGTGTTCAAGTCCGATAGATTCGACGCCGATTCTTATATTCAGTCCAAATGCTCTCTCAACGAGAAGGTTCGTTAACTAGTAGTCTTTTTCTTTTTTCAATTTCTGGAAAGGATAGAGTAGACCACTAGTTCTTTAGGTTTTGACGATGATAAATGTGTGTTTGGTTGTGATGAACAGGAAATAAGGCTGTTGTGTTCGTATCTTTTGGATTTAAAGAGAACATCTGCTGAAGAAATGCGGAAAAGTGTTTACGCTAATTATGCTGCGTTTATAAGGTAAATTAGCTCTTCGCGTTGTGGAAAATTTCGCTAGTTTTCTTGGTGTTTAGGAAGTCGTGATTGAATTTGTGGTTTAAAATTAAGTAATTTGTAGCTAGCTTGAATTTTTTTGTTGCTGTGATTTGTTAATCTGGATGTTAAGATTATTGAATTGCGATTTTACCACTGGAAATGTGTGTCTGTGTAGTGTGATTGCTTCCCGTGGTGTAAAATTTGTGAATTTCGTGGTTTGTAGGAAGCTGTGATTGAATTTGTGGTTTAAAACTGTGTTTTAATGTGATTAAGAAGCTGTTAGGTATTTTATACTGGGAAGGCGTATGTTTTGTGTCTGTAGTGTGATTTTGAAGGGGTGGGTTCTTTTTGCTTATCGTTGACAGGACATCGAAGGAGATATCAGATTTGGAAGGGGAGCTTTCATCTATAAGAAACCTGTTGTCCACTCAAGCAACTTTGATTCATGGTTTAGCGGAGGGAGTTAATATTGATTCTTTGTCATTAAAAGCATCTGAAGGGTCTATGGTAAATGAGTTGTTATTGAATGTTGAAGATAGAGAACCATCTGATTTGGAGAAATGGTCAGTTGAGTTCCCTGATATGCTTGATGTTTTGTTAGCTGAGAGGAGAGTGGATGAAGCTCTGGCAGCACTTGATGAAGGAGATCGTGTAGCTGCTGAAGCAAAAGAAACAGAATCATTGAGCCCTGGTATACTTAGGTCTCTGGAGATGGCCATTACTGAACGCAGGCAAAAGTTGGCTGATCAGCTTGCTGAAGCTGCTTGCCAACCTTCTACTCGCAGTAGTGAACTTCGTGCGGCTATATCAGCTCTTAAAAAGCTTGGGGATGGGGCTCGAGCTCATAGTTTGCTCCTCAATGCACACCTCCAAAGATATCAGTATAATATGCAAAGCCTACGCCCGTCAAGCACCTCATATGGAGGAGCGTATACTGCTGCACTGTCGCAGATAGTGTTTTCTGCTATTGCTCAAGCTGCTAGCGATTCTTTGGCTATTTTTGGCAAGGAACGAGAATATAGGTCTGAGCTTGTGATGTGGGCTACCAAGCAAACAGAGGCCTTTGCTGTTCTTGTTCAAAGACACGCATTAGCATCATCAGCAGCTGCTGGAGGTTTAAGAGCTGCAGCAGAGTGTGTTCAAATAGCTTTAGGTCATTGCTCTCTGTTGGAAGCTCGTGGCTTGGCACTCTGTCCTGTGCTCATAAAACTCTTTAGGCCTAGTGTTGAACAGGCCTTAAATGCTAATATAAAACGAATTGAAGAGAGCACTGCTGCTTTGGCGGCTGCTGATGACTGGGTACTTACTTATCCTCCAACCAGTACTCGACAGTCTGGCAGGTCTTCTGTTACATCTCTTGGCAACGCAGCAGTATTTCAACATAAACTTACAAGCAGTGCCCATCGCTTCAATTTAATGGTCCAGGTAAACACTCTTCCCCTTTGATATCTGATAAACTGTAACATTATACATATCTTCTCTCTATTCAAACATCAATACATGAACTAGTCCTTTCTACTTGCTCCTTTTAATTGCCACTTTGCTGTTCATTTGGTCTCAGGTTATTTTCTTACCCTTGTATAGCCCTTACAGGGCACATGCACTAACTCATATATTGTTTTCCTGCCTTTGAGCTTGCTGCTGGATATATTCTCTTGAATTCTCTTTTACAGTTGGTTTACCCACTCTTCAAATGTCTTGAATGTTTTTGAATATTTTCTTGAATTCTCTCTTACAGTTGGTTTACCTATTCTTCAAATGTCTTGAATGTTTTTGAATCACTACTCTTCTATATGATCATCTGAGCACATGTTGTTTGTTCTCACAGTTGTTCAAGGGTTGATTTTTTAATTGTTTCTTCCTTGAACTTTTGGTAGTTGGTTAATTCTTTCACTAAATTGCGTTATTGCACAACTTGAAAATGTAGGACTTTTTTGAGGATGTAGGACCACTCTTAAGCATGCAGTTGGGAGGCCAAACACTGGAAGGTTTGTTCCAAGTATTTAACTCATATGTGAACATGCTGATCAAAGCTTTACCAGGTTCGATGGAAGAAGAAGCAAACTTTGAAGGTTCTGGAAATAAAATTGTGCGAATGGCTGAGACCGAAGCCCAGCAAATTGCATTGCTGGCGAATGCTTCATTATTAGCAGATGAACTACTGCCACGTGCAGCAATGAAACTTGCACCTCTGAATCAGACTAATCACAAGGATGATCCACGTAGAAGACCCTTAGATAGGCAGAACCGTCATCCTGAGCAACGAGAATGGAGGAAGCGGCTTGTGAATTCAGTTGATAGATTAAAAGATACTTTCTGTCGACAACATGCACTGGATCTCATTTTTACAGAAGATGGTGATAGCCATCTTTCTGCAGAAATGTATATAAACATGGTTGGAAATGCAGATGAAGTGGATTGGTTTCCATCCCCAATATACCAGGTATTATTTCTTAAATTAATGATGCCTTATATATATATTTGGTTAGTATAATTTAGGGCTGGGAAAAGATGATGAAGAATCCATCTAGAGTTCTTAATTTTTTCAAGTACTATGGTTTAAGGTGGACAGGAAATCTAAGAAATGAATGCATTTTGAGTGGCACGTGCAGCACTGTTCTATGTTTGCTTCTATTCCCTGCAAGAATGTTGACTCGGGAATCCTATGCTATTTGTTTTGGAAGGTCATGTTGACAGAAACTCTCAGGTGTCTTGTTAAGGCTCCCTTGATTAGAATCTAAGCTGTTTCACTCTTTGGAGAGCATCTGTTTCCTTAACTTTGCCCAGGAGCATTTGGCAACAGTGAATTGGAAGGTCATGTCAATAAAGAAACTCTCAGGCGTCTTGTTAAGGCTCCCTTGATTAGAATCTAAGGTGTTTCACTCTTTGGAGAGCATCTGTTCCCTTAACTTTGCTCGGGAGCATTTTAGCAACAGTGAAATAAACAACTTATTTCTGGCCATACCACATCCTAGGGACCTCTGTTTATTGAACTTCATGCCACACCACCTATAAACAGCTCATCACCCTTCATTCTAAGAGGTTTCTCTCACCATTCACAGAGTGTTCTCATTGCCTCTTTTTTACAGCTCTTCCAAGGCTGCTCATTCTCACCCCCACTAATCTCTTTTTGTTCTTATGCTACAAGACACCGCACCTGATTTTCAACTAGTAAGCCTATCATTTAGGTGGTAGCTTCATTCCTCTATCGACTCAAACAAGTTTTCCATTCATGTAATTAATGCATTGTCCTAGGTGTTGCATTCAGGAATATCAGCTACAATCACCTAATTGATTGTGGTAGGTCTTTATCTACCCAAATAAGGTTTTTAAGTCTTTATCTACCTGATTAAGGTTCTTACTTTTCCTCCTCCTACTTGATCTGGTTTAACTGTTTAAGTTTGAAATTTTTTGGGGAAAATTGGGTATTGAACAACTAGTTGGAAGCTCGTTTGTGTAAAACTGTAACCAGATTAGGAAAAACTGTAAGCTGGCTAAGTTATCAGTGAGATTGGATTTGGCACATGGGAATGACATGACTTGAGCTTTTGATAGATGGGAAAGGCTTGTGAACTGTAATTGTTTGTAGCGATCTTAGATATCCATTGTCAACATTTTGCATTAAACATGCTCATCATTCATAAAATCTGTTCTTGGATTTGATGTACTTTTCTGTTTTGGAACTTTCAGTCCAAGTTCTTACACTTTCTTGTCACTATGCTACCAATTCAGGAGCTTTTTGTAAAACTGAACGGCATGGCTGCTATAGCAGCAGAGATGTTCGTAGGAAGGGAAAGATTTGCTACATTGCTATTGATGAGACTCACAGAAACAGTCATTTTATGGCTTTCGGAAGATCAAAGTTTTTGGGATGACATCGAGGAAGGCCCGAGGCCTTTAGGCCCTCTTGGTCTCCATCAGGCATGTAACTCTGAAATCATTTCATTTATAGTTACATGTCATGAATTGGGTCATTGATATACTTATTTGTTTGTAAACATGCAGTTCTATTTGGACATGAAGTTTGTCATGTGCTTTGCTTCCCAAGGACGCTACTTGTCACGAAATTTGCATCGAGTTGTCAATGAAATCATTTCAAAAGCTGTGGCAGTACTCTCTGCAACAGGGATGGATCCAGACAGGTAAACTAGTTTATTTTTTGGTCTTTGACTGGCAGCAGTTTCATTACATATTCTCAACATAATCAGAAAGTATGCATAAACATAACCAAAGCTAGGGTAAGTTTATATTCTAGTTTATGAACTCTTCTGAAATCGAGAATTCATTTATTACATGGTATATGGGATGCGCAAATTATTGGGGGAACCAGTTTCCTACGACTGCATGATAGATTCATGTGAATCTATTGTAACTCTTTAGTTGTGTTTGTCAACAAGTGTTCAACTCCTTTACTTGTGTTAAAAATGCTTAGGAACATGTTTGTTTCTTGATGTACATGTTGTGTTTGGTAAAACTTATATTGTCTTGGAATGCATTTCCTTCTCCTTTTCTTCCCTCGTTTTTTTTATTTTTTTGTGAATATTATGCACTACACCAAGTTTTGTTAACATAGTGGACTTTGACGAGATGAAAACTAGGTGTGAAACAACTTTGACTTATGATGGTTATTGCATATGTTATTGGGAATTTTGAAGATTGGGAGGTCTAGATTATTAGGCTTGTAGTTATCCCCAAGACCCTTAGCTGGTTATGTTGTTTTATTTTTGTTAGGAAGTAAGCTGGATTTAATTTATAACTTGGTATGTAGTATTGAATCTTTTTATCATTACTACATTTCTTGGGAGGCTTTTGCTGAGGATTAGCAGAAGCAGTAAGATCATGGTGTTAGATACAACTTACAATATCCTTGTCTGGATGTCAGCCTTTGTGTCGTGGCCCATGAGTTGCTAAGCAATTGAATTTCTAATTTTGAAATTAGAAAGAAAGTCAAGTAAAATCAGCTGCAAGAAGCAGACAGATTGCAAGTCTTAGGCGCGTAATTTATAAGGGTAAACAAAGTCCATTCTATTATGCATTAATTATATGCCATCTGCTGCAAACTCGTGTCTTTGGGGTAAAATGCGTTCAAATAAGCTGTTAAGCGCGCAGGAAAATAGCCAGCATGCGTGCCTTCATTTATGTTTTAATCATTTCATATTAAAACACTTGGCTTTTCTGGAGGTGAGATTTCCTTTTTTTTTTGTCAGGGTGCTGCCAGAAGATGAATGGTTTAATGAGATTTGCCAAGATGCAATGGAAAGATTGAGTGGAAAACCAAAAGCCATCGATGGGGATAGAGAAGTTAACAGCCCAACAGCCTCTGTCTCAGCACAATCAATTTCATCGGTCAGATCTCATGGAAGTTCGTAAGGCACACCCCTCCTGTATATTAGAGATTGAACAGTTTCTGTAATGGATTAGCGGACCCCCTCCCATTTTCTTTTCGTTTCTATTTCTGCCGTCCCTGTTCATCATTTTTTTTTTCCTCCTTCCCAACTCTAGTGATCGACCCTTCTTTCCCTATTATAGGATGAGGTTTGTATGAAAGCTGGGAGTTCAAAGCATTTGAGTCTGTACATGTTTTCAATCATGAATCTGCATTTGTTGTATTCATTATTCTTTTGGAAACTCATGGTGTAACTAACATGTTCTTGATGCCTCGGTTTCTTTCTTCGAGTGAATATCTCTTGTCTTCAACTCCTCAAGGTTTTCATCTACTTCTTTTTTCTGGTTCGAGAAGCATTTGATCATTTCAATTCTAACATGATAAAGTAAGTTAATGGCTTAACTTGCGTCCTTCGTTAATGCTTTGTGATTCAAAATTGCTAATGCCAAAGAAACACAAAAGACTTGCTTAAAAAGATTGAAGTGCCTATATAGTAAGGGGTTGTGGGCCCATCTTCCCGAGCTCCTTTCCATGGAGATTGCTCTCTTCTTCCATCACACAGGACGAAGTTGTTAGGCAGCGACAATGCTAGAAGACTGAGATCTCAGACTGTACCCTCTTCCAAAGCTTCCGGAAAACTCACTCATTGCCCTTCACATCCATGGTTATGTGCATCAGCCTACCAATTTAGACCAGAATTAAAGTGAAATTAGTGTATTAACAAGATACAGGAGGAAAGGGCTGATGATGCACATGCACGTAGTGGTGAGAGCATAGTAGACTTGGTAGTCTAAGTAAAAGGTTAGTTGGATTCTCAAATAGTTCCGTTGCTTCTTTATTTTGTAGTGGTTGTGCTGGTCTAGCTGATGAACGCTTTAGGCTACATGGTGTTTTATATTGAGGTGGGTATCTTGCAAAGCAAACTCTAAAGTGAGAATAAAACATTGCACTGGTAATCATAATCGTTAAAATTTGAAATGGCTGAGAGCTTGACATACCTCAGCATCCACAAGAACACCTGGGCCTTGATGTAGCTTGTTTCTAGTATAGCTATTCAGTGCATCACCGTTCTTGTCAATGAGGATTTTCATTTTCTATCCTTCTTGATAAAATTATCAACTGTTCTCTGCTGAGCCTACCTGGTACAAATCATAAGCAGAGATCCATGGATGGTTAATGCATATCGGTGCCGATTAATCCAAACTCATCATGAGAAAATAAATGCCCTAAAAAGCCTTGCATTCCACAACAGAGCAGCTGGACACGAAAAATAGTGAAGCAAGAACTAAAAAATAGGCAAGCCAGCCTATACAACACACAAAAGATTGAAAACAGAAACTCGAAAACAATCATCTGTGATGACCAAACACACCATGAAACTCGAGTTGGCACCCAACCACAAGAGAGACGTCTGAAAATGATTAGATGACACAACCAGATACCGTGAAGGTATGAAAATCACAAAGTTGTAGGTCACTCATACAAATGATAATTTTCGTTCACCACCCTAAGGTACAAAACAAAAAAGATATAGAAACGAATAACAAACTCACCACCCTAAAGAACTAGATCAAACCACCACTTTAGAGATATAGAGTTAAGGAATAAATCCACAACTCACAAAGAAGATACAAAACTTGATATTGTGCGAAAGGCCAAGTCAAAAGACTCTTAATTCAGATTTTGCTAAAAGATCCAAATACATTATCTGATTCAACTTTATATACTTGGAATAACCCTTCAAATCTAGAAAAACACCAAGATGACATAATAAAAACCCAAATAAATTACTTTGACAAAAAAACTAGACAAATAATAATCATCACATGTTTTTGGCTCATTAGAAACACAAACTCACACTTGGAAAGCTTAAAAACTAAAACAAAAATAACTTTATGTAGAAAACTCCAATGCATGCATGGTTGGACAATATGTAAAGATTACATTCTGAACTTGAAAGCCACCTAGGATAAGATTATTTTAACATACAATAAAGAGATGAAAATGCAGGCTCAAAGTTGGCCCAGGGGCTGACCGTAAACAACAGCAAAAACTTCATCCATTTGCATTGCCAACCCAAACTCAAGTAGCCCGACATCAAAAGAACCATTACGGGACACTCCTGTGTCACAACCATAAACTATATGTCAAAGAACCAATTGATTGAAACACAAACATGTTAAATCAGTGAAGCAGCACTGGGAAAGTACCCAACACTGCACAGCAAGCCTGCAATACGATGAAGAGAGAATGTATAAAAAAATTAACAGCCCCTGAAAAGAGCAAAATGAACATGCTAGGAAACAAAGAGAATGGAAAGCAGAGGAAAAAGGACAGAAAAGAAAAGAATGGAGATGCACTGATCACATTGCAGACATATGAGAAACATGGTCTAGACCCAGAAAAAACAATCACCGTTCAATCATAGGAGACAAAGAAAGAATGATAAAAATGCAGTGTCATAAGAACTCGACCACATTGGAACGGGTATACCAAGAAGAAAAGCTGATATTTGTAGGCGAAAAATGGCTGTTTCCGCATAGCAAACACCATATCTAATGATATCATGACACAACTGGTGCAAAAACTGAAGACCACACCCCAAAAAAATGGAAAAGTAACGAAAACAATTCAGATAACCTATAAAAAGCAATAATAACCGCAAAGTATTGTGGCAATCCAGCCCAAAGACCACAATATATGAAAAAAAGAGAGAAAAGTCAGCCAGTGAATGAAAAGGAAAGGAGGGAAGTTACTCAACAGCGAAAAACAGCAGTGAAGAAGAGAAGAGAAAGATGGAGCAAGAAAGAGAGGCTTTAGGAATGTAGGGTCAGGGTTGCATTCGTGCTTGTCATGACATATTCCAATGAACTACTTGGAAACCTTTGTGGCACCGTTACACTTGCCTAGTGCAACAAGAAAAAAAGAATCACATGTGAATATCAAACATCATGATTTGGATGTTTTGACAGTTTCGCAGATGAAAATTCTCGGGTTTTCACTTGTCGGGGCAAACTTGAGATAAGTACCTGGGAAATGGATAACGCGACTACAAGGGAACTCTGCCTGCACATTTCAACTGCTAGCATCTGATAGTTAATGAGCATCGGTGCTGTTGTGTTGCCTGCAACAGTTTTCTATGCAATTAGAGATATTGGTTCGCGGCGGGGGGGGGGGGGGGGCGCTTACATTTTGGCAACATCAGAGAGGTCCTCATTAGTGTCCAAATTATCCATTCCATTAGCAATCATTTCAGAGCAGATGCTCTGGGCCTCTTGCAACCTCCCGTCCTTTCTAAGGCCAGTGGATAGCTCATTGCAGATGCAGACATTAGGAAGGAAACCGTTCTCAAGCATTTCTCTATACCAAACATATGCTCCATTAAAATCCTTCAGGTCACAATGTCCCTGTATCAGCAAGCTATAGGTATCAGCTTCAGGGATTAATCCTTTAGCCTTCATGTCATCAACAAGATCCTTTGTTTCCGACAACTTCCCCTCTTTTAAGTGGCCCAGAATCAAACTATTATAGGTCTTGTTATCAGGACGAACTCCCATGTCTACCATCTCTTTTTGCAAAGAAAATGCCTTTTGAACATGCCCAGTCTCTTGATAACAGTGAATCATAGCATTGTACACAACTCGATCTGGGGACAAATTCATCTGCAACATTTCATTAAACAGTGTCTCTTTGAGCTTTATCCCTTCCTTGCTGCACCCGCTGATTAGGGGATGAAATGTATTTATAGTAGGTTTTAAGCCTAACTTCTTCATAGTTTCATATAGCTCAAGACATTTCTGCGAGTTTCCAGCATTTGAGTACCCTGAGATTAAGGAGTTGTATGTGATCACATCAGGACAGTGACCCGTACTAGTAATTAGGAAAAACATCTCTTCAGCTTCCTTTAACTTTCCCATTTTGCATAGCCCTTTAATGAGGGAATTGTATGTTACAATCGTTGCGCCTATCCCATTTTTCGACATCTCATCAAAGAATCTCAAAGCCTCTCTCAACTTCCCCACTGTACAACTACCATCAATAAGCATATTATATATATTTGCATTAGGCAAGACCCCTCTGCCTACCATATCCCTGAGGACCATTTCTGCCTCAAGAATTTTCCCATCCTTGCATAAACAATTTATGAGAGAGCCGTAGCTTATAACATTCGGCTTTTCCCCATTTTCCTCCATTTCTTCAAGAATCTGGAAACACCTAGAAAAAACACACAGCCTTCCATAGCCATCAATAAGGATATTATATGTCTCCACGCTTGGGGCTATTCCCTTCCCCACCATCTTCTTCACCCATTCCTCCGCCTTATCTATCATCTGCATTTCACAAAACTTATCAATCACAGAATTAAATGCAATACAATTTGGTCTCAACCCACGACTTTCCATTTGCTCAATAGTCAAAATGGCTCTATCCATGTCGCCTATTTGGCAATAACCATTCACAATAGTGTTATATATCACCTCACCTGGAACGAGCCCGTGTTCCACGAGGGACTTCAACACCTCCTCTGCCTTTTCAACTTTCCCTTCTTTACACAATCCATTCAACAGAATACTACAAGTGTAATTATCAATCTTGACTCCCTTCCCAATTGCCTCCCGATACAAATCCAAAGCAGCTCCTGCCCCGTCATCCGACTTCAATAGTCCATCAAAAATTATGCTGTAAGTAAACCCATCAGGCACAAAACCATTGCATTTTATCTCGTTCAACATACACCTCGCCTCCTCGATTCTCCGTGCCTTACAAAGGCCACTGAGCAACGAGTTAAAAGTAATAATACTCGGCTCCACCTTCTCCTTTTTCATCCTTTCTCTCAAGCCAATCGCCACATCCACCTCCCCTGCCTTACAATATCCATCAATAAGCGTATTAAAAGTCACCCTATTTGGCACCAAATTCCTCACAGACATTTCACCAAACAGCTTCTCCGCATCCCTTATCCTCTTCTCCTTACACAACCCACCAATCAAAACATTGTAAACAAACACATTAGGAACAACTTTCCTCCTTTTCATAGTCTCAAACAACTCCATAGCAAGTTTCAAATCCCCCAATTTCACCGCGGCTAGCATTGCTCTCCCATAAACAAGCTTATCAGGTCTAAAACCCAAGCCCACCATCTCCTTAAACAAATCAAGAACGTTATCAAATTTCTTGGATTCCACCAAAGATTCAACAATCATCCTCACATAACCAAACGAAGGAAGCCGCCCCTCTTGCCTCATGAAATCGTACAATTCTGAAACTTGACTGTGCATCTTGGACTCGGAACAAACAGAGAGCAACATTTCGGAGAGAGTAAGATTTAAAGAAGCATCATCAGAAGAAGAAGTGAAAAACCAGAGAAGGTGAGAAGGTGAGGAAAATGAAGATGGGTTAGAGAGAATGAGAGATTTGGTGAAGTTATAAGCAGTGTCGTTGCGGCCTTGTTGAAGGAGGACACGGAGGTTGTGGATTTGGTCGTTAATGAGGTGGTCTTGGCCATCGGCGGTGGTGGAGTTTTGCGGGTTTTCGGCAGAGACAGTGGTAGAGAAGGGGATAAACGAAAGCTTGCTCGAGGAAGTAAGAGGACGGTACTGTAACTTGGAAAGGCGCCTTGCCATCTCTCTCTCAATGTCTTACTTCGTGTTGTCTTCGAAGCTAGCCCTTTTATACACACACACACACACACACTACACTCCGTAACCGCGCTTCTCTGCTGCACAATTTTTTGAACAAAAAAGCATTGTTAAAGCACCGAAAATAAATTAAAAAATATAAAAAATAATTTTTTGAACAAAAAAAACATTGTTAAAGCACTGAAAATAAATTAAAAAATATAAAAATATTATTTATAAAAAATACATAAAAACATTAATTATAACTAAATCAATATAGGACATCTAGTTAAACTTGCGGTCTAAATTATATAACTGAAGTAACCTAATAAAAATAAAAAGAATTGTAAAGTTTTTTTTAAAAAAAATATATTAATTTTTAAAAAACTCGTTACTTAAATCATTAAACTTAAAATACTCCATTTTAAAAAATTATGAAGTTCAATTTCAAATAAAAAATATTAAATAATGAAATTAAAAAATAAAATCTTAATCATATAAAAGAATTTTAAAAATTACAATTCAAAAAATAAAGATCAAAATCATATAAACTATTATTATTAATAAGTAATATCATCATTATTATTGTTATTATTATTATCATCATTATTTCTACTATTACTACTGCTGCTACTGCTATTATTATTATCACCACCATGATTATTGCTAATATTATCATTATTAATCATAGTATCAGCATTTCAATTTAATATTATTATTATTTTAACAATTATTATTATTATTATTATTGTTGTTGTTGTTGTTGTTGCTGCTGCTGCTACTGCTATTACTATTGTCATTATCATTATCATCACAACAACTATTATTTATATTTTTATTATTATCATTATCATTGTTTTTTTTCATCTTCTTCTCTCCCATGTTATTATTATTATTAACAATCAACATCACTGATATTGTTATTGTTATTGTTATTGTTATTGTTGCTGCTATTACTTTTGTCATTATCATTATCATCACAATAACTATTATTGATATTTTTATTATTATCACCATTCTTCCTCATCTTATTCTCTCCCGTGTTGTTGTTGTTGCTGTTAACAATCAACACCATAATCATTATTATTATTGCTATTAGTATTGTTATTATCATTATCATCACAATTATTATTATTGGTATTTTTATTTATATTACTATTCTTCTTCATCTTCTTCTCTCCCATATATTATTATTGTTGTTGTTGTTGTTTGTAATAGTAGCAGTAGCAACAACAATACTATTACCGCCGCAACACCACCACAACAACAATTGCTATTGTTATCATTATTTTTTTATTATTATTACTACTGCTGCTGATACTACTGTTATTATTATTGTCACAACTATCATTAATAATAATATTATCATCATCATCATCGTCATTATCATTACTAATTTAATTAATGTTGTTGTTGTTATCATCATTGATAATGTTACCATTTTCATTGTTGTTTTTAAAATTACCATTACCATTATCATCATTAATATTATTGTTATAACTAATATTACAATTATTATTATTATTATTAGCATCATCATTTTTAATAATATTACCATGTTTATCATTACAATTATTATTGTTATTACTACAATTACTACTATTATTATCATTAAAAAAATAAAAAACATAAACTTGATTTAAATGATAGAATTGAAAACTATAAAAACGTTGACAAAAGGGCCAAGAAAAACAATAAGAAATCAAAAGCAAATGGACCAAATTAAAATCACTACTGCTATTGAGAAAAAAAAAACTTGACTTAAAGGATCAAATTGCAAGCCATAAAAACTTTGATAAAAAAGCAAAGAAAAAAATAAGAAATTAAAAGTAAAAAGATCGAATTGAAATTCCTTTTATATATATACTAAATTGAATTAAAAACAAACAAAACTTTAACAAAGACTAAAAAACATATATAATTTGAAATAATTTTAAGAACCAAATATTAAATTAAAAACAAACAAAACTTTAACAAAGAGAAAATAACTAAAAAACAACAATAAAAACTCAATGGTCTGAATTTGAAATAACAAAAAAAAAAGAGACCATGGTGTATTTATGAGGGTAGAAAAGAGAGATGAATGAAGGAAAAAAAAAAGGTCACCAACGATACACCAATCAAATTTGGAGCACGTGCGCCACTTATAATGGAAGATGAGATGATGAGCAATAATCTAAGACGACGATCAATCACTTTTGACAACTGGAAATTGTCGTCCAAAATGCATGGCGGTCCTAATGTGATGGCGCGTGCAGAGCTTTTGAAATAAAAAATTATTATTTTAATAATAAATTAGTAGCTATCCTCAACCAAACTTACAATCAATAAAAAATCCAAGGTTAAAATACCAAAATATCCATGGAAACAATGAATTAAAAGTCTTGTATCTAAAGGTATATGTTTAATTCTACCGTGTATAAAAAATAAAGAATACATAAATACCCGACACCACTTATTTTTTTTGCTCATTGAGATATTTTGGTTATTTTACTATTTATGAAAATATTAAATGTACAAAAATACCCAAAACAAATCAGTAATAACCAACAAATCCTGTGAAAAATATCAAAATACCTCTAATCCAAAAACATTTATTTTTTTGACGGGAATAGCAAAATGATCACCCACTGCAGTGATGAATATGAAAATGTGAAGGAGACAACAATGAATCTTCCATGACTTTTAGTATATTTGTCATTGTTATATGTAAATCAGATTTGACTGTTGACATATAAATATCGGATTCGAATGTGGACCTCACACAAGGTTTCAAGCCTTCCATAGACAATCTACAGTTAAATTATAGATTAATTTATTGAATTACTCGGGTTTTATCAGATAAATATCTAAATATTTTTTAAAAGGACCCATGCCAATTAAATTATAAATTAATTCATTGGAATACGCGGGAAAATATTTACACAGTTTTTGTTTTGAAAAAACCATGATCTAGACTATGCTTTGACTGGACAAATTATAAAATCAATCCATTTTTAACAACTATATTTTAATAAAATGTTTTTTTTTTCAAAATTCTATATCACGCAATCATAAATAATATTTTGATTAAATAACATATTGATTAATTAATAGATTTTTACAGTATTAAGGATATTAATTTATTTAAGAACCTACAAAACTTCAGCCGCGTTTGCCTCTGACGCTGTCATTTCTTTTTACTAGTTGCTTGACAACATCTCTCATTGTAGGTCTTCTGCAAGGCTCCTCCTTTTTTTTCAGTTCCATCCCAGAGCCACCAAAGACGCATCAACGGCTTCAATCAGCAATCCAGTTGACGTCTTCTGTGCTGCTCCAAACAGACCCAACCCACCCTAAATAATGGATCCAATGCCTCATTTTTAGCCAGCAGCTCAGGCAAAAGTAACATCCCTCTTATTTTATATCAAACACCAACAAGCTTGTAAGAGCCCACACGTTAGGCATGCTTGATTTGCCCTAAGATCATCGACCCATCAACTCTCGGTGCCTGCCTCAAGGTGAATAAATTGTTTACTATTCACAAATTCGAACGACCATAATCACCTTGACACAAGCAATATTGAACGTGTTTTAAAGATAAAATTCTCATTTTTCTGCCTCCACATTAGAAAATGTTCCTCTGTTGGTGCCTATAAAAAGCAAGCGATGAATCAGTCCAGTTACTTCAACCGGGGGATGCGTAACAATTGTCTAAGTTTTCAAGACTCTTTTGCCTGGTGCATCGGCACTTCAAAGATTAAACATTTCTTTCTGCGTTCATAAAAAGAGTTCCCTTCTCCTTGAAGCTGAAACTAGAAAGGTTTGCATTTTGATCTGCCTTCCAACGATTTTACACGTCATGAAAATCCCAAGAAATGACTCTTATGTCTTACACAGTGAGATGATACAATTTGATGAACCACCCTCACCCATTCGATCCAAGAAGCAATTTGATCAAGTTTACAGTAATGGTGTTCCCTAAACTAAAATGGACGCACAAGTAAATCAAAGATCACTATCTCAACAATTTGTCACAAACTATATGCCAATCATCTACCCTATTCACCGCTGAACCTTTCTTTATAAACTTGTGCTAACGCAGAAATCACACAAGCTGCATGGTCGAAACAGATACAGAGACGAAGACCAGGACTACATTAACACATCAAAAAACCGTGACAGTACCATCGAAAAGGTCAAGTTAAGGATAATGTGAAAGAAGGCTGAGAAATCAAGGCAGCCATTAAAACTCTAAGCAGTAGAACACCAATAAAAAATAACTAGTGTACTTTGGTATATATCTCTTCTCTTCTCAGACCAACATTTTCCCCATACCAATCTATTTAATCGCCCAAAAAAATCCATCAAGGATGACTAAAAAAATTCAACACAAGCACTGGCATAATTATGGAATGCGCGCAGTCTGAGGTGAGCTGAGAGTTTCCTTGTCATTGCATTCTCAAGCTCCACCCTTTCATCTCTCAAGTTCCCTTCAGTTGAAATAATCCAAAAGACAATCTCTTCAAAAGCTGTCAATTTCACATCCAGACGATATTTACCCACCACTCTTCCCGAAACAAGTACAATTACCTCATATTAAAAACAGCTGCAGGCACTTGACATCCTCAGATGACTGGAAGCTTGTCATTTTGTAGTTTGTACAATCCTGCATATAAATCACAAGGGCATGTATTTCCCTACACTCTTCACATTATTATGCTTTGAATAACCTAGATGCTAAGTCATTGAGTATGTTTTGTTCAAGCTGATGGGTGGAATATTCACTTACAAACACCGTCAGAGGTAGTAGTCAAAATGTTAGTGGTAATGGTTAAGAATACATGATTGATGGTGTGCATTTTCCTGGTTAAACTCGTGTAATGAAAATGTTTAAGAATACATGATCTTGCCTTGTTGAGCTCGTGTAATAAAATGTATCTCTTAATTTCCTTTGAATGCCATGTGAAATAATACATGATTCATATAGTGTGAATGGTCTTGTTAAACTGGTGCCATGAAATGTACACTGAATTTCCTCTGGATGTCATGTCAAATAATGTGATATAATTGAACCTAGTGTGGGGAACTTCGTACACAAGATGTCTACAGAGATAAGCGTACCTAATATAGATGCAGATATGAACAGAATATGAAAAGCACATAAATCCAAAAAACAGCTGTCATGCAACACTTGCTACAAATGGTAAACATATCAGAACTATTAAGTTATCCACGCAACAACACATGCTGCTGACAAATGCATGTCCTGGACAAAATAGTATAACATGAGCAAATGGTGTGTTCATGATAGCAGTACGTGCATTCATTCACGATGAGAAGGGATGCTAATGCCGATATTGATGATGAAATGGATGCATGCAACAGCTGCAAGATGCATCCTATCATGAATTTCTCGGAGCAAAAGATCAGAGTACATCCCCTTCAAGCTACTGATAGGTAATTGGTGGTGGAGCTCCATTGGCACTAGGAGAAGCAACATGGTGGATCCCATCCTTCCTTTTCCCAAATGGGTTCTTCGAATACGTAGGTTGAAGTCAAGAAAAACAGGTACATTACTGAATTATGAAAGTAACAAAGAAAACTAACAAGCAAAATCCATAATCAGATGTAGCCCCATTACTCATTATTAATAACTTCCCTTGATAGAATCCACAACAATATCATAATGACTTCAGTTGTTTCATTTTACAGAACAATTATATATGGCTTAGCATATAACACGAAGTTAATGCATGAGAGAGTATCACGATAACTTTTTGAGCCTCCACATCTATGACATGCTGAACCAAATGTTTAGATCACTTGAAATGTAATGTTTGAGACATAAATACATGTTTTAATTTGAGAATATATAGATAGAATATAAGAAAAGGCAGAGTGGATAAAATATAAAAGCCAACAAATCTAAAAGGATATTGTATCCGCATTCCAACAGATCCAGAACTCGGAATAACAGCACCCTGCAAAGTATGGTGCACATTTGTTGCACTGTTCAAATCCTGCAAAGATTCACAACAAACTTTAAGCATTTATAAAAATAACTGAAGCATTCCCATCATAATATATAAATAATAATAATAATAATTCAAGGTCAGAGAACATCAGCATTGATGAATAGCAGGGGACTTACTTCAAACTCAATAAAGCAAACAGTATGCCTTTCTTGTCTCAGAACCTTCATTTGCTTAAAACCAGGTTGCCTGCATGCACAAAGGTATAAAACGAACCAAATGATTCTTTACAAAATAGGGCTCTTTAAATGTAACTCAGAAAACTGGCCAAGAGAAGACACTCTTACACGCTGAATAGACCCCTCAATTCATCCTCATTGATATTCTCTCCAAGATTGCCAATAAATAGAGTATTGCAAGGAGGGTTATCTTTTGTATTCTACATTAATTATCAAGGGAAAAAACAAAAACAAACAACTTAGTAAACATGCAATCATTAATCAAGGAATTTGACTACAATTTTCTTATTCATTCTACCATGGAAACTTGAGATTTCTAATGTGGAATACCCTAAATCCATGAGTTTCTGGTGAATTAGAATTGAAATAGGTATATACATTACACCTTTAGTAACACAAGGGATTGCTGAGAAAAAGTTGTTTGATCAGATGGAGTAAAGTATTTTAAGGAATAGTGTTCATTTGGAAATTAAGAATGATACGTATCTTGAATGAAATATGATCAACCATTTTGTGTAAATAAGCACACAAGATGAGAAATGCCACATGTGGGCATCACCTGAACTGGCACATAGCTGCTAGGAGCTGGGATAGGAGCAGGCGGAGGCATTGGTACTTGAGGAACAGGATAACCTCCATATGGATCATATGGGGGCGGAGCTGGAGTCATGTACCTAAAGTGAGCATGCAATGTTAACAATAAAACATCCTTTAAAAAGAAACACCATAATGCTAACTGAATCTACATGATTTATGAAACACAACAACACTAGCTTCCGTATAAAGTTTGTTCACTCTAACACAATTTACAAACTCAACATTCACTAGAAAGAGAAATTCTTACCCATGTGGTCCCCAAACAGGAGGAGGAGGGTGAAATGGAGATGGACTAGTATAAGTAGTGTGGGAATAATCACCACCAGTTCGCAAACGTTTGCTTTGATCATAAGCATTAGAATCAGCAACTATTCCTGTAGATTAACAAAATATCAGCAAAAGATAACAAACCTACAGCAATGTTGAGACATTATCAAATTCAACTCATCAACATGATTGCAAACCAACAACCAGCAATCAAAAAATTTAAATACAAAAAAATAGGACACAGTGATGCTGATTACAGGCATAACTAAAACCTCCAATTCAAGCTTTTCCCAGGTTTCATCACTGTATGCATGTTTTGATATGCGCATGTACTGTCATGACATGACTATTGAAGACACTGCAGATCAAGGAAGTTATCCATGATCCATCCATCTGGAAGTAAAAGCCCAGGGTTAAAATCCACCAATCAAGCATCCTAATGGAAATGACAGTTTTAAGCAGTTACAAAGAAAATTTCATTAAGTTAGTTCCACAATTCCATTCCCCAAGGACATTTATGAGGTTCCAGCTAGGACTCATCCAAATCCCAGCTCCCCATTGCATTGCAAGTGTATCAATGTGCTACAAGCCCTCTCTTTTTTGATAAATTAAACCAAGCACACATCACCGTTCTAATCTTAGTTCAGACTTTATGAAAACAAACTACAGTAGCAAATCACAGATACCTTTCTAAGTCCAATCCAAGACCCAGAAGTATCACGATACTAAAGCTTTTCATGAATTGAAAACTTCTTTAAAACTTTTTAAGTTTCAAATTCTGTGACCACGAAACAAACAGAACAAAAAATATCAACTCAAGCTGTATCAGAACCTCACCTCTTTTAACAAAGAGATTCTTCTTAGCCATCTCTGTGTGCAACACAGACTTAGTATCCGCATCAAAAACCATGTCCTAAAAATCCAAAAAGAAAAGAAAAAACTTAAACAGCAGAAACAATAAAAAATCAAGAAATCAAATAATATTTTGAGACTATTGACCTGGAGAGCATCTTTAGCAGCAATAGCATGCTGGGCACACGAAAACAGAGCAAAACCCATAGCTTTCTCTCCTTTATAATTAACTTGTGAAGCCTCATAACCAGGCAACCATCTCAGCAAATTCTGCAATTCTCTCTCCTTCACATCGTCAGGGAATCCCGTTATAAATATTGTTCGAACCTAACAAAACGACATCGTAAGCTCAGGTCAGTTTTGTTTTCCCCAATTTAATTTTCTAGGGCACAAAAATTTACCAATTGAGACTCGGAAAAAGAAAGACAAGGATTAAAATCAATTGATTGGTAGTTTGGTCTGCATTACCTCATCGTGAGTGGGAGGGCCGCGATTGGAGTTATCGACGAGAACGGGAGGTGGAGCGTGATGGACGGGAGGAGGAGGAGCGCCTGGGGCGGAGGGTGGTGGTGGTGGAGGAGCTTGTGCTGGCGGCCATTGCTGGTGGTATGGGTGGATTCCTGTTCCCGCCATGTTAGTTGGTGGTGGTGGTGCTCGATAAAAACCCTAGAGCCACCAGTGACGGAGAGCGAAGGAACGCGGGGGGTGGGAGGAGGTAAATAAACGTGCGGTCTCTTTCAGTAAAGCGCGTATATATGTAAAGTTATATTTCGTTAAATGCCCTGAATGTTTATTTATTTGTAGATTGTGCCCTTCCTATTTAGGCCCTTTTTTTAATTTCCTTTTATGACAGCTTTCTTTTAGATGTTTTTCTTATTTTTTTAAAAAGTTAAAACCCCCCGCCACGTTTTTGCCACACTCACAGACCAAATTTGGCCACTGAGTGTCAATTGTAGAAATATTGGTATAGAAAATCGTGGTATTAAGTGATAAGAGTTTAGGATTAAAAAATTTATTTTTTCTGTAGTTTTTAGTTTGAACCTTGTAATTGCTTATATGATGGACACTGGAGGTTTACATGGTTGTTAACTTCAGGATCCGTGAGATTAATCGAGGTGCGCGTAAGCTGACCCCGACTTCCACGTTAAACTAAAAAAATATTGTTATTGAAATTTTTAAACCTAGCGAGTTGTTTTTGTGTTTTAGCAATATTTTTTTAAGAAATTATTTTATTTTATTTTAAATTAATTTTTTAGTACTAATTTAATATTAAACAAAAACATTGCTAAAAATTAATTCAAAAAAATCATTCTCACCACCTTAATGTGTACTGCGCACTCGATTAACTTCATCACTCTTCATAAATGATATGAATTAAATTGTATCTTGATTCTTCAGGGAGGATCCTGCTTGAAGGGGACACTATAACCCTGATGATGAATTCGCATGTCATCTCTCTCAGACGCAGACGCAGACGGGTATACACGCAAAAAGAGCACACTACAGTTTTTTTTCTCCTTCTAAAATGTATCTTATCTATATACAGAGTGGTGCTTGATTATGCTTATGCAGCCTGTTGGGAGTTGTGTTTTGAATCTTCGACATCAACATCCCTTGTGAGTTGTGACAGTGTGTATGCTTCTTTTGTGACTAAAACACATTGGATGTATAGCTATTTCATTGACGATTAAAGACTTACAGATCCTATCGAGTATGTTTATTGATGTTGCTTTTATCACCTACGCAACCTGTGGTTGGATGCGTAGATGATTGTTTTCCGGTCGGTTACAAGCATTTATTACGGGATCAAGATTAGTAATTTAGTAGCTCGAACTCACCGCAACAACTAGGCATCAGGCAATGCATTGCTAAGAGAATTATAAGAACTTTTATTTCCTAGCTTGTTGGTGAGGCTTGATTTTCATCTTTACTGCTGCATGTTTGGCAAACAGAGGAAATATTAACCTAGTTTTCCTGCGCTGAAAACTACGGGAAAAGGAAAGGAAAGAAGCAGCTCCCCAAGCAGAATTGACTAGAATTAGCACAGTTTGTAGAATACAAACAAAATAAATATGCAATTCCTAGTACCAACAACAGAAACAGTCAACAAGTTCAAAAATACTTCTCCCCTTAAGGGGCAAAAATAACAACACTGCTAAGATGCTTGCATACTGCTATAGATGGTCGAACATGGAGAGGCAGAGGTGATTGCCCTTTTATGGCAACCAGTTTTTATTTTGTTCTGAATTCACGACTGCTTTAGGAAACCAATACCACTTTGGATTACTGACATTGCACTTTTATTAGATTTCTCTATAGCTTGAGGAACACAAACTCTTCGATGGCGGGTACTTCACCGATTTTTTTCAGAGATTCCAGGTTGGGTTCTTCATCCACTCCAATTGCCATAATGGCATTTCTCCTCCTAGCAGTTCTCCCCACGCTCATGAAGCTCACATTTACATTTTGCTCACCAAGTATGTTTCCAACCTGGCCAATCATGCCAGGCTGATCAACCTGCCTACACAGGATGAGATTTCCTTCCAGGCTCACGTCAACGCTGAATGATCCTACCTGTGTCAAATGAGGTATACCGTTTTTCACTTTACCCTCAATGCTTATGTCTCCTCCTCCTGAAACAGCACTTCCAAATTTAGAATCCACATTGGATAGTTGTACCTGGATTGAGAAAACTGGGAGCTCAGGGGATGCGTCAACAACCACACGTTCCTCGCTAATGCGGAGGCCTTTTTTCTTGGCGGTGAAGTCTGCATTGACAAGGTTGATAAATGAGTCTGATATTGGTTCAATGATGCCTTTCGTTATCATGGCTCGGAGAAGTCTCGTGTCCAAGTCATCTGGGTCTCGAGCTGATTTATAAACCACCTTCGCTGACTTCATTCCACTACCTCCAGCCACTAGTTGCACCGCTAGCCTACCGAGCCTCTCAGCTAGCACAACATAAGGAGCTAATTCTGACAAAACCTCGGCAGGAACCATAGGAGCATTCACAGCAGTCGCAGCAAGTTCCCCTTTCAAGGCTCCGACGACAGCTTCTGCTATTTCGATAGCTACACCTTCCTGAAAAATATGACATGCGATCATAAGATTCAATATCTGCTACAGATTGCAAGATATATAAGAATCATCATTGAGTACTGCTAGTACACTATCATACCTGTGCTTCCTTTGTGCTGGCTCCGAGATGAGGTGTGACAGTGACTCTCTCATGTTGCACTAATTTGCTATCTTTTGGAGGAGGTTCCTCGGTGAAAACATCCAGTGCTGCCTGTTGGAGTTAATGGTGTACATAAGTACATCAAACAATGTCCAGAATTTAAAGCAAAATTGACAAATTTACAAGGAAGGATCATTGGCCACCATTGGACATACCTGAGCAACTTTTCCACTATCAAGAGCCCTGACTAAAGCTTCTTCATCGATAACCCCACCTCTAGCAACATTAATGATTCGGACTCCCTTCTTCACCTTCGCAAAAGAGTCATCATTGAATACCTTTTTGGTTGCAGGAGTAAGTGGCATATGAAGAGAGATGAAATCAGCGGTGGAGATGGCCTGATCAAAGGACACCACCTCTACCCCAATGGCACGGGCCCTGTCAGCTGGGGCATATGGGTCATGGGTAACAACTTCCATTCCCAAACCTTTTGCGCGTCTTGCCACTTCAGACCCAACTTTCCCAAACCCCATCACCGCCAATGTCTTCCCAACCAGAGAAACACCAACATACTTATTTCTCTGCCATTGCCCTGTACGTACAATTGCATTGATTTCTTTAGCCAACTTCTTCTTATGTTAATCATAAGTCTCATCCTAATTGTCATCGTATGTTAACGCCAAAACATTATCATTTTAAGATTTTCTTGTAGCATCTTCAATTCCCATAATAAATATTTTCATTTAACATAGTTGTTTTTTTATATCCTACTATATATATATATATATATATATATATATATATATATATATA
>Ga0307511_10001310_pt1 | contig 26417 bp, 25 predicted proteins | sample 13_EM_MG_FD_200266 | JGI IMG/M metagenome (GOLD analysis project Ga0307511, IMG submission 200266) | Populus trichocarpa ectomycorrhiza microbial communities from riparian zone in the Pacific Northwest, United States - 13_EM | ecosystem: Host-associated > Plants > Roots > Unclassified | place...
ATAGAAAGGTTTGTATGTATTTAGGACGAAGGAAAAGTCACCAGGTATTAGTCTGTCTGAAAAAAAATTATTTTTCCATCATCCTGGCCAGCAAAAGAAGGAAGGGAAGGCTATCGGGATAATGGGAGGCCAGGTAAGTGCGGATGCTTTGCAGCGCGGCTGTCATATGTACTTTTACCGTGTTCCTGGAGATGGAGAGCCGGGAGGCTATTTCTTCCTGCGAGAGGCCTTTCAGCCGCGCCAGCTCATAGACCTCCCGTTGCCGCTGTGGCAAAGTGGCGATAGCAGCCTGTAATAACCGGACGGACTCGTCGTCACGGACCCGGTAATCAGTATCATCCACTATCGCGGGATGAAGCCCCAGTTGCTTTTTGTAGTCTTTTTCCAGCAAGGTCTTTCGGAACTGATCCACCATCAGGTTATAGGCGATGGTCCGGATAAAGCTATTTAAATAATTGATAGAGGGAAGATCTTTTCTTTTCTGCCAGAGCCGGAGGAAGACTTCCTGCACCACTTCCTCGGCCGCTTCGGAATTCTTCAGGAATACCAACGCCGTATTATAAACCCGCCGCCTGTACCGGTCGAAAATAACGGCAAAGGCATATTCGCTACCCTGCGCAAGAAGCTGTAACAGTTCATGATCATTTTCCGCATTAAGGTGCTCCGGCATCACTTATTACCAGTTGTCTTTAAGTACTACCGCTAAAGATAGACAATGTAAAATAAAACCGGGCCCCTAGCCGGGATACCAGTTACGCAGCCGCACTTCGATGTTCTTGTCACCCGCCTCCACCTTGCTTTTAAAGGCATTCACGTCGCTCAGACCGCCCTTGCCGCGATAATGATAGGGGTATACGATCTTCGGCTTAAAGGCCAGCACGGCATCGGCAGCCTCATTGACATCCATAGTATAAGGCAGGTTCATACAGACAAAGGCCACGTCGATATTTTTGAGGGCCCGCATTTCCGGGATCCCCTGGGTATCCCCCGAAAGATAGATATTCTTCCCCCCGATATTTAGTATATAGCCGTTACCTCTGCCCTTTGTGTGCATAGCGGTAGGGCTTTCCGGGAGATTGTACATGGGAATGGCGGCGATGGATATGCCGAAGAAGGGCTTGTTATCGCCATTATTAAGGATAACGACTTTCACTTTTATCGAGTCGGGAATCTTGTCCGCTACGGCTTTCGGTACCACCAGCGTGGTACCCGCTGTTTTCACCGCTGCGATCGTAGCCGGATCAAAATGGTCGCCATGGATATCGGTGATCAGGATGAGATCAGGAGAAGGCAATCCCGTATAGTTGGCGGCTCCCCCGCTGGGGTCGGCATAAATAGTCAGTCCGTGTATGGACAATACGAGGCTGGCGTGCACGATGGGCTGAATGGTCAGGTCCCCTTTACCGGTTGGAATGATGTCCGGGGCAATGCGCTGGGCCTTACCGGCAAATAAGAGGAAAGAAAAGAAGAGAGTGACAATGCTGGATTTCATAAAAATAGAATTGAGGGCTAAAATTAATAAAGTTTGACGATAAGCCTGTTGCAAAAAGAATACCCGCACCGGTATTCCGGGACGGGTATTCAAAAAGAGGGGATTACCCTCATATATTTTTAACTATTACAGGACCGGTTTGCCATTGAACGTTACTGAATGGAGGATGGCATCTCCCACCTTCACGGCGGCAGGAGAAAGAGGCGCATAGTTCAGCGCACTGCTGAATTTCTGCCCATCATGGATCATCCAGGAAATGAGCTTGATCAGATTGGTAGCCTTGGCGCTGGAACGACCGCCATAATTTTGCTCTTTATACACCAATACCCAGGAAAAACCGGAGATCGGATAACCGTCAGCAGCATCTGTATTGGTGAGGGATACTTTTGAATCCGGGGGGATCTGGATATTGGCTGCTGCCGTTATGCTGGCCGTGCTGGCAACGATGAACTTCCCTGCCTTATTCTGCATTTTTGCATAAGGCATGGAATTCTGGATGGCATAAGCCAGCTCGATATACCCGATGGCGCCCGGCGTTTGTTTGACCAGTCCCGCTACCCCTTCATTTCCTTTGCCGCCAAGACCTATAGGCCAGTTCACCGCTGAGCCTTTCCCTACTTTGGTATTCCATTGGTCGCTCACCTTGGAAAGATAGGTAGTGAAAATATTGGTGGTGCCGCTGCCATCCGACCGGTGCGCGATCAGGATAGCGGTAGAGGGAAGCTGGATCCCTTTATTGATCGCTGCGATCTTGCTGTCGTTCCAGGTGGTGATATTCCCCAGGAATATATCGGCGAGCACGGAGGGGGTCAACTGAAGGACGCCTTTCACTTCAGGCAAATTATAGCTCAGCACTACTGCACCGGCAGTTACAGGGATATGTATGGCAGGAGCCGATAAGGCGGAATCCTGTTTCCCGTTCAGGGGAGCATCAGAGGCTCCGAAATCAACGGTTTTGTTCGTCAACTGGGAAATTCCTGCTCCGGATCCAACAGACTGATAGTTTACTTTTACCCCGGTGAGGGTATTATACTCCGAAAACATTTTGGAGAACAAGGGATAGTCAAAGGAGCTGCCTGCCCCGATGAGTTCTTTGTCATCCTGATAGGCGGCATGCGTGCCGGCCGGGATATCATTGGTCCGGGGCATCATGCTAATTCCCAGGGCGGCAACAACCACACCTGCGGCAATAGAAATTCTAAGGTTTAGAGATTTTACGTTCATTTTTAAGGAGTTTGAGTGAACGCAAAAGAAAGCCTATGGATCAATATTCCCGCGAAGACAGCTTTATCTTATGATTAATAATTTATTAAGAAATTGTGATATCATACATTCCCTGTTCTTAGACAGCAGCCTCTCTTATGCTGCAGCTTTTGTCGCTGACAAACGCTTTTCGTTGCTCGCGAGGGCATACCTGGACCTTTGGAACAAGGTAAAAACTACTATATTCAGCAGGATAAATACCAGGTAGGCTAATCCCAGCAGCTCCTGATTCTTAATGGACAAGGTGTTGACCACGCCATAACTTAAAAAAGAAGTGATGACGAACAGGCTGCCCCCGGTTAATCCGCTGACAATACCTGCATTTTTGGAGAAGCGCCCCAGGCTATACGAAAATAAATTATTGAATATAAAGCCGGCCGTAATATTCAGCAACATGACAAATGCCAGTAAGGTATAAATATTGGAAGCATAGAAATGGGAGACCGCCAGCATCGCGATGACGAAAATAAATTGCAGGCCGATCGCTACGGGGATTTTCACTTCCAGCGGCTTTGATAGGATAGACTTTGAGATCACCCCGCCGAGCATCAGTGCCACCCCTGACAACAGGGCACTATAACCGGTCACCACCGGTGAATGATGATATACATGTTCGATAATGAAGGGACTAGTCATGCCGAATACCATCAGCATACTGTAGCTTAACGCGATCATCACCAGCCCCAGGCTGAAATCAGCCGTTTTGATCATGGAAGCATACACTCCGGTAATGGTCTTTGCATTGAACGGTTGAAATTCAGGCAAGGACTCTCCCCCAAAGGCAAGGTCCAGGACCAATATGACAAGCGTAAGACTTCCCAGGAAATAAAAATTGGCCTGCCATCCGAAAGACTGCTGCAGGTAGCCGCCGATGAAAGGTGCAATAATAGGCGCTGTGGCCCATATGATGGAAAAGAGACTGGTATAGTGTTTTAATTTCTCTCCTTTAAAGCTATCCAGGAAATAAGCCCTTTTGGCTACGACGATCGTTGCAACCGTTATCCCGTGGACCGCCCGCATCAGATAGACCATGTAAATATTATGGGTAAGGGCAATGGCAAAACTGGCCAGTGAGAAAATTAGCAGGGCGGCCGTGCTCAGACGGTACCGTCCAAAGCTGTCCAGCAGACTCCCTACAAAAAGCTGGCTGATACCCGCACTCACCAGGAAAATAAGAAGGGATGCTTGTATCGCGGCGCTGCTTACATGCAGGTCGCTGGTCATGGATGGTAAGGAAGGCAGATAGACATCTGTAGCAAATCCCGTAAGAGGGATTAAGGCAAAGGATAATATGGTTACTATCCCCCTGTTTTTTTCTTGTATCCTTTTCATGGTATAATTTCCATTTTGGATACCAAAGGTAAGTATATTAATCGACACATTCAAATATTTCGATAAATAGATCCCTGAAAAGAGGCAGACTATGCCTCTTTGGGATTGGCGGCCCCCGTTATTTCTTTACAAAAATAGCTTTCGGCAGCATCGCATGGACGCCTACATTGCCGTCAACCAACTGCGTGATGTCCACATCTACTGCCACACTGCAGAGCATATAGGCATCTGCCTGTGATAATTTTTTCTCCTCCATCAGGTAACTGATCATCTCCCGGACCGCAATATGGGTCGCCGCATTAAGGTCCCTGTCATAGCCCATGGTAATGATATGAGTAGGCGTTTCTGCCCGGGGCCAGTGTAAGGTCTTCCCTTTATGGACGGTGAATTGAAGGTTGCCTGTCAATGAAGTCTCGATGGCAGTGATATCCACTTCTCCATTGCCCTGAGCGGCATGACCATCGCCGATCTCAAACAGCGCACCCTTCACATGCACAGGAATAAAAAGAGTAGAGCCCGCGACCAGTTCCTTGTTGTCCAGGTTGCCTGCATTGATCCATGGTGGAGCGCTGTTCCAACGGCCTGCCTCCTTTGGCGGCGCTACTCCGGCGCTTCCAAAAAAGGGATGCAGCGGAATGTCTATCCCATCGGCAAAATGGCCGATCATTTTTTCCCGGTCAAGGGGAATGATCCGCATCTTCCGATCGAAGATCTCGTCTGATAAGAATCCGTTCTGACCAATGGCATTATATCCGTAAGGTATCGCCAGCTCGATTGATTGAAAACGCACTTCCAGCACATCCCCGGGTTCCGCTCCTTCAATATAGATGGGCCCGGTGAGTACATGTCCGCCCGGCCCCCGGTCTTTGACCGCCTGCACGTCACGTAATTCCTTTTCGACCTGATCCGGAGGAACACCCGCTGCTTCCAACCGCTCGGGATTGGAAGTGAGGACGGTGCGTACTTTCACATAATCCCCGGATTGAATACGAAGGGCTGGGGGCATCTCCGACCAGTAGTGACCCCAGGCCACTGTAGCAGGAGTGGGGTTCAATATATACGGGTTGGCGGCAGATCCTTTGTTCTGGGCGGCTAATGAGAATGATATCACACAGAGGAAGAAGGCTATGAATAGCTTTAACGGAGAAGCAGATAGCATGGTTTGGAAGTTTTCTAAAACAAATATAATGTTTCCCGGTGCGTTAAGAACACAAAAAAACCGCCCCCACTTGGGGACGGCCTCTTCATTTTCTAACTATTGTACTTAGATCACTTCTTAAAATTTCTTACAATTCTGTTATAACCGTATTCTCGGTCACAGTGCTGGTCACTGCAAACTGGCGAACGATTTCACTGTCTCCGTTACGGATGACGAAAGTAGGATGCATATCTGCTCCTTCTTTCTGCAGACTAACAGTTTTGGCGAAATGTGCATCGCTGAATTGTTTGCGGTAGATCACATCACCGGCGTCATTCTTAATGATCAGCCAGAATTTTTCGGCGCCGGGATTGGAGAATTCAACACGGAACTGGACGAAGTTATTGTTGGTGCCAATATATTGAACAGATACCTGCTCTTCATTCAGACCGGTTTTTTTATTGCTGCCGCCATTAGCCAGGCTGGTCAGGGGGTTACTTACAAAGAATACAAGAGCCACTACTGCTGCAGCAAGGGCTTTTACAACACGGGTGTTTAAAGATAAATGGTTCATAATAATATATTTATTTGTTTAATTATCGGAATCGTTAGGCAAATATAGACCGGCCAGGAGGGGGGGACAAGCCAGATTTCCCCGTTTTTTATTATGCCAAACGGATGCCGGGTAGCCTGAAACCTTTGCTGATTGGGGATTTTAACATTTTTTTCGCATGGTGACTAACCCTTTTTTGGAGGGCAGAATGACGTTTAATTCGGATAGTCTATCGATCTGGTTCCGCTAAACAGTATTAAATTCCTGGTTTTATGGGGAATTTTCAGGCCCGGAACGGAGGTTTCCCCGCTTTTTTTCGTATATTAACAGTCCGCTGTAATCGATACCTTCTTAAAAGCTCCCCGGACTGCTATAGCCCAATATCTATTGTATTGTTTATCCGCACACATGAATTCCCCTCTCAGGAATTGTCATTGTTCAGTGTAAACTGTGCGTGTATGCTTAGGAACAATTTTAAAAAAATAGTTACCTGCACGAGCACCCTGGTCCTTTTCTCTTTCCACCAGGACAAAAAGGTGACAGGACCCGCGAATTTCCCGCTGGTTGCGAACGTCGTTTCCCGAAATGCTGACTATGACGGTACCCATCATCGTACCCCCATCCGTCATACAACAATGCATTCGCCGGCAGATCCTTACCTGATTTACCTCACCTTCGACGATGGCCCTTCATCCGGCAGTCAACTGGTGAATGAACTTTCTCAAAGAGATAGTTTGTTCATCACTGTGTTCCTGATTGGAAGAAATGTATTCCTCACCGGTAAGAACCGGGCGCTTTTCAAAGACTACCAGGTCAATCCCCTGGTTGAATTGGGCAATCACAGCTATACCCATGCGGAACGGCACTATGAAAAATATTTTGAAAACCCTTCGGAAGTCCTGGCCGATTTTAACAGGAACAGGGATAGTCTCCGGCTGGACAATAATTTTGCCCGTCTTCCGGGCAGGAATTTTTTCCGGATCGATACCCTGACCCGTAATGATATCAGTAGTGGAGCGGAAGCAGCCGACACCCTGGCCATACAAGGATATAAGCTGTTTGGCTGGGACCTGGAATGGCGCCGCCGCCCGGCCAAAGGGTTGGGTTTGCACACGGGTAAAGAAATGCTGGAGATCGTAGAAAAAATGCTGGACACGAAAAAGACCTTTATTCCCGGCAATCTTATTATCCTACTCCACGACACGGAACTCCGGGATGAACACTTTATGAACGAGCTGGAAGATTTTATCCAACGCGCTAAAGCAGAAGGGTATCGATTTGAACATCTGAGCGCTTATCCGGGATAAGCACTATACCAGCTTCTCATTAATAGCCTTGCCCACCGCCTCTATCTGTGAGTTCACATGGAGCTTGTCATAAATATGCTTGGTATGGGTGCGAACCGTGTCTATACTAATATATAATATAGCCGCGATCATTTTAAAGCTATTGCCTTTGGAAAGCAATTGAAGGATCTCCTTTTCACGGTTGGTAAGCTTGTAGTCGTCTTTTGCCTGTTGCGGCTGCTGCATATTGTTGATGACCATCCTCGCGATCGCAGAGCTCATGGGCGCACCGCCCTGCAATATTTCCGCAATAGCATCGATCAGCTTGTCGGAAATGTCTTTTTTCAGCAGGTAGCCATTGGCCCCGGCATACAGGGCCATAAATACATGCTCGTTATCGTCAAAAACGGTGAGCATTATGATCTGGACCTCTTTATTGAAGGTACGTATCTTTTTTACCGCTTCTATCCCGTTCATCCCCGGCATATCTATATCCATCAATATCACATCGGGAGCGAGATCCCGAACCTGGCTTTCCAGTGATGAACAGTCTGCAAAAGAGCCCGGTACCTTGTATCTCTCCGTCAGGTTCAACAGACTGCATACGCTTTCCCGCAGGTTACTATTGTCTTCGTATAATAAGATCGTATGCACATTTTTAATTTTAGATACAGAGAAATATAGGTAAGATAATTATTAGTGGCTTATTGACCTATACCCATATTATGTGATAGGCAGGGCTACACAGACCCGGGTGCCTGCTCCCGGAGCACTATCGATCTCAAAGACCGCATTCATCTCGCTGGCACGGCTTTGCATATTCTTCAGGCCATTACCGGAATATTGTTTCCTGCTGTCGAACCCCTTCCCATTGTCAGCAATCTTCAATAAGAACTGGTGAGCGGTTTTGTGCAAGACGACATCGATGGACGTCGCCTTACTGTATTTAACGGTATTATTGATGGCCTCCTTAAAAATAAGATAAAAATTTTTACGCTCCTCTACTCCAAGCTTCAGATCGGATAGTTTGCCGACTTCACTAAATGTAAATCCGATGCCGGCTGGTTCCAGTATGGTGCCGGCAAATTCCCTCATTTTCAATAGGGTCTTGTCCAAAGGATCATTGTCCGGATTAATGGCCCAAACAATATCGCTCATGCTTTCCATAATGGTAAAGGAGCGGTTTTTTATCTTTTCGAGATCACGCGACACATTTATATTGCCGTCTGCCTGTTGCAGGGCCACCTTGCTCAATATGTTGATGCTGCTTAGTGTAGAACCAATGTCATCATGGAGGTTACGGGCTATATTATTGCGTATCTTTTCTATTTCCAGTAGACGCCTGGCTTTATGCACTACCCGGTACCTGGCCATTACCAAAAAACCGATGGCTACCAGCAACAGGAAAAATACCAACGCTCCATAGCGGAATATTTCTTGTTTTTGCAAATTGGCCTGGTACAATAATCTATCCTTTTTTAGCAGGCTTATTTCTTTTTCCTTTTTTTCGAGATTGTATTGCTGTTCCAGCGTTCTTACCTGCAGTTGCAACTCCTTATTTTGCAAACTATCTGTTTCGTTATGATATTTTTCATTGTACACGAGCGCCTTGTCGTATTGCCCGTTTTTTGCATAAAAATCAGAGAGGTATTTATAATTATTGATCTCCGAGTTTTTATCGCCCATTCTTATGGAGGTGGAAAGTGCACTGATGAAGGTTTTTTCTGTGGCCTCCTGCCGGGTGAGATTGTTTTGCCGGTTGGCGATTTCCGCAGTTACAGCAGCGAGGTAGGCAGTATCTCCCAATTGCAGGAATAAGGCCTTACTCCCGGAAAAATAGGCTTTGGCATTATTGGCATCATTTCTTTTTTCGTACAATCTGGCAATTTTAAGGTCTGTCTTTGCTTCCTCTATGGTCAGGTGTAATTCTTTGTTGATGCTCAGCGCCTCCATATAGCTGGCCAATGCATTTTCAGGATGCTGCAACCCCTCCTGTATCCCACCCAGGCTAATATAGCTGTCTGCTTTCCCTTTTTTATCGTTCAATTCATCTTTAAGGGCCAGGGATTTTTGTATATAAGGCAGTGCTTTGGAAAATTGATCCAGTTTGATAAAATCTCCCCCGATCGCACTGTAACAAAATGACAAACCCCGTTTGTTACCCAATTCTTCAAAGAGGCCCAATGCTTTTAAATGGTAGATCATTGCATTACGGTACTCGCTCATGTCAAGATAGTCATTCCCTATATTCAGATCCTGCCCCGCCATGCCTAATTTATTGCCTTCAAGAATATACAGGCGCAGCCCTTCCAGCATATAGGGAAGCGAAGCTTTATAATTGCCCTGTTTACGATAAAAAATACCAGCCGTCAAATTGTAGTTGGACCGGATCCTATTGATGGGGTATTCATTAGCAAGATCTTTAAGCAGGTCCAGGTAATACCTGGCGCTGTCCGGCTGGTTGGTTTGCGCATTCAGGGTTGCCAGATTGGAATAAGCGGCCGATAGGCGAACCGGTAGGTTCAATTGCCTGGAAAGCAATACCGCACTGAATGAGCATCTTTTCGCCGCTGCCATATCGCTACGGGAAAATTCGTTGGCCAGGCTGATATACGCACTCGCTTCGGTGGAATCTCTTTTGCCTCGTGCTATCATCTTTTGCAGGCTGTCTATAACAGAAGACTGGGCCTGAGCAAATGATGCCAGCAACAGGAAGAACCATGCCGTTAAAAGTATATGCCGCATAGAGATGCAATCCTTTGTGCGGTCAAGATACAAAGAAAACTGTCATAATACCGGATGCATATTAAATCCCGCGTCAATCCGGTTCCAGGCATTAATAGCGCCGGCTTCCTTCCAGGCTCTTACTGCTTTCAGGCTATCCCCATCTCAGGGATATAAGGCACCGGCAATTTATCCCTTTTGAAATCGACAAAATTCACACCCGCTATCTTTTTGAATAGCTTGCTGAAATGAGCGATATCGGTAAACCCCAATGTATAGGCTATCTCTTTCATGCTCTTGTCTGAATAGACCGCCTTCCGCTTAGCTTCCAGTATGATCCGCTGACGGATATGGTAACCGGCGGAATGCCCCGTCACCTTCTTGACGATCTGATTCAGGTAATTGGGGGTAAGGTATAAATCCAATGCATAATCCGCCACCATCTTTTTCTCGGCAAAATCCTTGTCCACCAATGCCATGAAACGTAGGGCATATTCTACATTCTTCGTTTGCAAACCCGTTTCCCGGATCTCTTCGAATTGCCTGGTAAGATAGATCAGGAAGATCTTAAAATATCGTTTCAACAGCTCTATCCTGAAAGCGTGAACATTATACTGTTCCTTGATCATTTTATCAAGGGTCTCTTTTATATCGGGTATGGTTTCACAATCTATTTGCACAACCTGCTGCGAAAAGAATCCGAGCAGATTGCCGGTATACTGCGAATCATATTTTTCATCGTCCATCCCCAAAAAGGATCCCGTGAACGTTATAATATATCCTTCCAGCAGATCCGACCTCTCCATGGTATAGACCTGCCCCGGCCTTATAAAAAACAGGAGATTAGCCCCGATCGTATATTGCTTCATATCGATCCAAAAATTTCCCTCCCCGGATGTTATCCATATTAATCTGAAATAGGCGCAGCGTTCCCTGGAGGAAGTTTGCCGGAAGGTAAGATCGCTGGCCGATTCTATTTTTTCGACTTGAAAATGATTGACCCGATTTACGGTAGTGGTAGTTGGGAACCTGGGTGCTTGCGTATAAGATGGTATCATAAAAAAAGGTATTTTCAACTACCTTATAGGCTATTTTGATGCCACAAGTTAAATAATTGATAGTCAATAATATATAAATAAATCTGCAAAATAAAAAGCCGAAATATCGTTTTTTTAAAAAGCCTCCGGCCGAAATATCGTACCTTGATTTCCCAACCTTATTTGACGCTACCAACTGGAGAATATGAAAAATGACGTCGCAAAATCTGTTTCCTCACCCCCCTTACCCGAAAAAGAAAAGGATACTTTAGAGCATCTTCTTAATGAAATGGCGGCCATCCTGCATAAAGAGGACCTGCTCCCTATCCTGCATCAGCATTTGCAATCTGCCGGCTTTTATCAGGATGCATCTATCGCATTGATAAATGCCCGTGAAAAAATAAGGGCTTATGAAAAAATAGAAAACCAGTTGGCAGAGATCAAGGCCTTCCAGGCAAAATTGGAAGAAGAGAACCATTACCTGCAGGAACAGATAAAGATCAATTATAATCATAACGAGCTGGTCGGGACAAGCACAGAAATGAAAAAAGTGTTTGACCTCATCAGCCGGGTAGCGGAGACAGACAGCACCGTTCTATTACAGGGGGAGACCGGCACCGGAAAAGAACTGATCGCAAGAGCTCTTCACACCAACTCTAAGCGAAAGGACCACCTGATGGTAAAAGTAAATTGCGCCGCCATACCGGCCAACCTCATAGAAAGCGAGCTATTCGGTCATGAAAAAGGTAGTTTTACCGGCGCCACCGACCGGCGCATCGGAAAGTTTGAGCTGGCGCATAATAGTACCCTATTCCTGGATGAAATAGGGGAAATGCCAATGGAATTACAGGTAAAACTATTGAGGGCCCTGCAGGAAAAAGAAATTGAACGGGTAGGAGGGAAATCGACTATCAAAACGGATGTGCGGATCATTGCCGCTTCCAACCGCAACCTGTATGAAGAAATAAATGCCGGTAAGTTCAGGAGCGATCTTTTCTACCGGTTGAATGTCTTCCCCATCACCCTTCCTCCGCTGCGCGAAAGAAAAGAAGATATCCCGGACCTGGCTTATCATTTTATAGAGCGTCTCTCTCAAAAGTTGGGGAGGCCGGTCAGTAGTATCTCACAGAAGGCCCTTGAAGAAATGCTCCAGTATAATTGGCCCGGCAATATACGGGAACTGGAACACCTGATAGAAAGGAGCCTGTTGATGACCAGGGGAACGATCATCAAAGAGATCTATCTGCCAAAAAACGACTTCCATCAAAAGAGCGTCCGAAAAGACGAAGAAAGTATTAAATCATTTGCCCAAAATGAACGGGAATACATCCTGTCGATCCTGAAAAAGAGCAACGGCAAAGTCCGTGGACCGGGAGGTGCAGCAGAATTATTGGATTTGCCGCCCTCTACCCTGCAATCCAAAATGAAAAAACTGGGTATCCGGAAAGGAGGATCCTAATTTTTTTCGTGCCGGCTTTATTGATTTTATTGTATTTTTTATCTTTTTCGAGTCCGTTCGTTAGTAATAAATAATAATTTTCATCAATTTGATGGTTGTTTCCCAAAATACCCGGAAGACGAATGGACAAAATATTAATTGTTGAAGACGAATTGATTGTTGCCAGGGATATACGCAAGACGCTGGAAAAGGCCGGGCACAAGGTCATTGGAGTTGCCCGGACTGCGGAAAAGGCGCTTTCAATGGTACAGGTTACCAGGCCGGCGCTTGTCCTGGTAGATATTTTTTTGAAAGGCAGCCTGACCGGGATCGACCTGGCGTCCCGGCTCAATGAAGAAGATATTCCATTCATCTATATTTCCGCCAATTCCAACCAGAGCGTGTTGGAGGCTGCTAAGACCACCCACCCTTATGGGTTTATCGTAAAACCATTCCGCGCAAGAGACCTTCTTGTCTCCATCGACATTGCGCAATATCGTTACGAACACAACAAAGAAATGAACAGGAGGTCTTCCCCCGGGACGCCCACACCGGCTCCCGTTAAAAGAGTTGCCTTCAATGATGACGGTTTTATTGGTAAGAGCGCTGTCATGCTCAAGGTATTCAACCAGATCCAGCAAGTGGCCCCTTTCGATACCTCCGTTCTGTTACTGGGAGAAAGCGGTACCGGGAAAGAGGTCGTGGCTAATCATATTTACAGAGAATCAAGTCGTAATAACCGGCCTTTTATAAAGATCAACTGTGCCGCCGTCCCCTCCGGGTTGATGGAATCCGATTTTTTTGGACATGAGAAAGGCGCTTTTACAGGCGCCGCCGACAGGAAGCAGGGTAAATTTGAGCTGGCAGCGGGAGGCACGATCCTGCTGGACGAGATTGGAGAAATGCCTTTGGATATACAAGCCAAATTATTAAGAGTATTACAGGAAAAGGAAATACAAAGGATCGGCGGCAACACGATGATAAAAACAGATGTCAGGATTATAGCCGCCACCAATAGAAATCTGGAAATGGAGATAGCAGCGGGTCGTTTCCGTCTCGATCTCTATTATCGGCTGCATGTTTTCCCCATTGTCCTGCCTCCCTTACGTCAACGTAAAGAAGATATCCCCTTGCTGATCGATCACTTCATCACCCATTACAATAGCACAATGGGTAAAAATATCACCGGTGTCGACCAGCCTGTCCTTCAACGTCTCCTCGACTACAACTGGCCCGGTAATGTCCGTGAGCTGCAATTCCTTATAGAAAGGTCTATCTTAATGGCCAACGATGACAGGATCCGGGAAATAATATTGCCGGATGAACATCCGGCTTTGATAAAAAATGCACCTACAGGCCACTCTCAAAAAGCAATCGAAGAAATTGAAAAGGCTCATATAATCTCCATCTTAGAGCAGTGTAATTTCAAAATTTCAGGGAAAGGCGGAGCCGCGGAATTATTGAATTTGCAACCTTCCGAACTGTATGCGAAAATAAAAAAAATCGGCATCAAAAAATTCTTCTACTGAGAGCAATAGTCTGCACGTTTTATACCCCGGATAATTTGGCCAACAGAGTTGAATAAAAGGCCAACAAACACCTGTATCCCTGCTGAAATTAGCTGTTACTTGGTATGGCTAACCGATTGCCAGCGTCACATGAAACAGCAGATCACTTCCCGCTATGTTCCCTCTTCCCCATCGGTCAGCTCTCCCCACGGAAACTACTCATACCTGGATTCACTTAGCATTCTATATTCCTTAACCATTAAATTGTTATCCAATGAGACAGCTTTATTGCAATGGAGCTCTTCATGAGCTGAAAAAAAAGACTTTCTTTTCGCTAAAACAGGTTGGTAGCATGCTGCTCCTGTTATGCCTGTTATCCTTTCGCCTGTATGCACAATCCACCCTCACCGCTACTGCCAGCTCGGGCAGCGCTTACCCTGTTATTTCCGCGGCCGGCTTTGGCAACGAGAACCCCGATTGCGTACACACCTCCTTCGGACCGCATGTTACACAGGCTTTCGACGCAGACCTGGGGAAGAACGTATTTGTATTTCACAGTCACATTGTGGACGACAACGATCGCTGCATCAATCTCGATCGCGTCCGTATGGAAATCAAGGGAGGGGGCAGCGCAGAAGAGCAGACGCAGGGACAGACGGCTTATTTCCGATGGAAATTTAAACTGGATGCCAATTTTATCGGTGGATCTTCCTTCTGCCATATCTTCCAGATCAAGGCCGTTGACGGCGACGATGGCGCCCCGCTTATTACCATCACGCCCAGGGCCACCATCCTGGAAGTTATTCACGACGGAGGCGACGAAGCAGGCTCCGTTGATCTTGGCCGGCTTACTTCGGTAGACCTGGCGCCATTCAAAGGCAACTGGGTCGAAGGCTATGTAAAGTATACCAGCAGCGATAACGGATCTTTCGAGATCACGCTTACAAGAGTAAGCGATGGCGCTGTCCTCCTCAGTTACAGCAAAACCAGCGGCATCGATCTCTGGCGAACCGGCGCTTCCCGCAACCACCCCAAATGGGGGGTGTACCGGTCCAAAAACAGCACGGGACTGCGCGATGAACAGGTACGCTTTGCCGATTTCTGCATATCGGAAAGCAGTGCTTCGCAATGCCCTTCCAGCGTAGGTAGCGGAGGCGGGGGTAGCTTTTCCGGCTATTACCGGTTAACACCGCGCCACAGCGGCAAGGCCCTGGTAGTACAGAATGCCTCCACCAGCAACAGCGCGGCCGTGATCCAATATACATACGGCGGCAGCAGTACCAATGATGAATGGCAGATCTCCAGTATCGGCAGCGGCTATTACAGGATCATCAACCGCAACAGTGGCAAGGATATGGTAGTGCAAAATGCTTCTACCAGTGATGGTGCGGCGATTATCCAATATACCTATGGCGGCAGTAGCACCAATGACGAATGGCAGTTGGTGGATAACGGCGGAGGGTATTACCGCATTGTCAACAGGAACAGCGGTAAGGTGGTGGAAGTAGTGGGAAGTTCTACTGCTGACGGCGCCGCCGTTCAGCAAAATACCTGGAATGGGGGCGAGAATCAGCAATATTCCCTGGAAAGCCTTGGCGCAGCCAGTACTGCCAGTATTACGGCTGATAAGATCAGTCAGTCAACTACAGTGGCAAAAGAAACAGAAACGCTTAGTTTTCCCAACCCGGTTTCGGGCGCTATCACCATAAATGTCAACCTGGAACAGGATGGATTTGCCAATCTTACCCTATATGACATGGCAGGAAGGCCACTATCCGTATTGGTGAACAGTTACCTGACTAAAGGCAGGCACAGTATTCCATTCGATCGGAAAGAACTGGCGCCCGGAATGTATGTACTGAGCCTGTTACAAAATGGAAAACAGGTCTCCCGAAAACTGGTAAAACAATAGTATAAAAAGATCTTTCCCGTATCTTTCCGTTTCAACCGGTTGACAACATGAAGGATTATTTTCAACTGCAAAAAAACGGAACCACCCTTCAGACGGAAATTATAGCGGGATTGTCCAGCTTTCTGGCAACAGCGTATATTATAGTGGTCAATCCCGCCATATTAAGCCAGACCGGTATGTCCTTTCCCGCTGTATCGACAGCCACTATACTGGTCTGCTTTTTCAGCAGCATGATGATGGGGTTATATGCCCGCAATCCCATCCTGGTGGCCCCTGGCATGGGCTTAAATGCCTTTTTTACTTTTTCCGCGGTGCTGGGCCTGAAAATTCCCTGGCAGGAGGCGCTGGGTGCAGTATTCTGGTCCGGCATCATTTTTCTGTTACTTTCTGTATTCAACATCCGCACCTATATTGTACGTGCCATACCCCGCCCGTTGCGATACGCTATTGCCGCCGGTATTGGCTTGTTTATCACCCTGATCGGGCTGGTAAATGCCCGTTTCATTGTCTCTAATCCGGCCACTATCCTTGGCACAGGCACACTCAACGCAACCACCCTTACTTTTATAGCCGGGTTGCTTTTTACGGCTGTGCTGGTAACCAGGAAAGTAAAGGGGGCCATACTGATAGGCATTGTCTTTACTACACTCGCAGCATATCCCATCGGCCGCTGGTGGGGGAGGGGGACAGCCCCGCTGGTTAACTGGAAAGGCGCTTTTGCCGCGCCGGACTTCAGCCTGCTATTCCAACTGGATTTAGGACACGCCCTCAAATGGTCTCTTGTACCCGTTATTTTTGCATTTGTATTTACCGATATGTTCGATAGTCTTTCCACCTTTGTAGGCCTGGCAGAAGCCGCTAACCTGCTGGATGAAAAAGGCGAGCCCCGGCAGATACGACGCTCTCTCCTGACAGATGCCATTTCCACGACACTGGCCGGTTTGGTGGGATCGAGCCCCGGAACTGCTTATATCGAATCAGCGGTAGGCATTGAAGCAGGAGGACGCACCGGTTTAACAGCAATAGTGGGCGGCTTGTTGTTTTTACCCTTTCTCTTTTTAGCACCCCTGTTATCGGTTGTACCCGCTATCGCTACCGCGCCCGCCCTGGTACTGGTAGGCGTATTCATGGTGCGGCCGGTTATTAAGATTGACTGGCGGCAGTTGGATGAAGCCATCCCTGCTTTTCTGGCCATGGTGCTGATACCTTTTACGTATTCTATTACAGAAGGTATCATCTGGGGATTTCTTACCTGGACTATATTGAAAATAGCGTCGGGTAAAAAAGCGGAATTGACCCCTGCCTTACTGGTGATAGATTTATTTGCTATTCTTGCATTAGTGATGAAATAAAATAATATGGTTAAAACCACCCTTTCCTTCGCAATCCTCCTCCTCTTAAGTGGTCCTTTGTTGTTCGGGCAGGCGCCGGCTAATCCTGTCACTGCCATACTGGGAGCTTTTCCTCCTGAAATGAATATCCTGCAGGAACAAATACAGCAAAAAAAAGACACCCTAATACAACAGGTCCGGTTTACGCTAGGCCTGTTGAACGGGAGACAGGTCGTGCTGGCGCAAACCGGTATGGGCAAAGTCAACGCGGCTATGACAACTACCTTGATACTGGAACATTTTCATCCGCGCGAGCTGTTGTTCACCGGTATTGCCGGAGGCGTCAACCCCCGCCTGTCACCAGGGGACCTGGTGATAGGTACAGCGGTGACTTATCATGATTACGGGACGCTGACACCCGACAGCATGCTACTTCGCCCTACACACAATCCTTTTACCCTGCAGGAGAACCCGGTATTTTTTACTTGTGACACCGGATTGGTACAGACGGCCCGGCGTGTAAGCAAAGAGGTCGCATTTTTCAAAATAAATGACCATAACGGCGGCCACCAGCCGGCCATTGTTGCAGGGATTATCGTGACAGGGGACGTGTTCGTCGCTTCAACACCCGCCACCCAAAAATTTCGCCGCCAACTGGGAGCAGAAGCTACAGAAATGGAAGGCGCTGCCATAGGCCAGATTTGCTGGCAGCAAGGTGTTCCTTTTTTAGTCATCCGCAGCCTGAGCGATAATGCCAGCAGCAATGCAGCATCAGAAGTGCGGACCTTTTACCAGGTGGCTGCGAATAATTCCGCCAGCCTGGTCATGGCATTGGTCGCAGCATTACAGCATGCGGAGCAGAAGTAAATAATTACCACTTTAATGGTATTGTCAGATTGTTGGGAAGGGTATAATTTCACATTCTGTAGCCGTTGTAACCTATCAAACGCTAAACACCAGAATTTTAAACACTTTCCCATGACAAAGCAAATAACAGATTACAGTATTGAAGTACATGCATCCGTCGATAGTGGTGTCATCGCACAAATTCTTTTTGAGAATAACAATCAATTTGTCGGAAGGATCGATTTTTACAGAGATACTGCGCCCCCTCTCTCTTATTTGTGGCACCCAACCAGCACCACGGATGAAAGCCAGATCTACCTGGTGCTGGCCATGTCGGCGGACCTCTTTTCTGTTATTACGGAACTGATAAGAACAGAGCGGCCCTGGGGCCTTGAACTCTGGCCCTCCGGTCCTCTTTTTGGCGCCAGCACAGACGGGTATGGCGGCATGTTATACTCCGGGGATCAATCTATTGGAGAAGAGGAGGCTGAAGAACGCAGGTTCTTCCGGGCACTGAGATCTTAGATCTTCGGTCCCACGCCCATAAGCGGAGTAGGTATGATAGATGTCGCCGCTTTCATCCTGATAGAACACATTCATACCTGGCATTTCCTCGTTGAAGTCACTTCCAAACGACGAGACCCATTTAAAATGCCAGCCCATGCGCTTTGAAAAGGCTTCAATTTCCGAAAGGGGCGCCCGTGATACTGCCACATAACTCACATCGTGGTGCTCAAGATGTACCAGGGTCTCCCCGATATGCCCGGCCCCGAATGAACAGTCTACACACCCTTCTTCCCCACCGGGATCAAGTATAATATGATTGATTACCAGGTGGCTGCGATTCTGGAAAAGCTCCGCCAGCGTTACCGGTCCATCCGGACCGTCAAAAATATACTCCTTGTCGATCCACACCCACGGCAGTTCACGCCGTTCTTCGTTCAGTTGGTCGCGCCGCCGGGTGAGCTCTTTCTCTTTCGCCAGGAGCTGCTTACGCGCAATAATCCAGTTCTCCCGGGAGACAATCCTGTTGTGAATAGGTTTTCCTATAATCATAAATTTGGCCTTTTAATAAATAACAATCGGACTTTGAAAATCCGGACAAAAATTTCTTTTATTTTTTAAAATAGCAGGCAGCCCGGTATTCGATATATTTACCCTGCCAAACATTATCCCATGTATGCAAGACGAGCCCAAAACGGTAAGATCAATAAACTCTCCGATCCGATAGCCGGATCTGGCTCACCACTTAACGCTGCTTCCAGGCCGGCTGTTCCTGTTTTGCAAAAGAGGCCCGGATGGACGAACGCATCTGTCATTCAACGATCATCGCCGTCAACAGGGACGAATGCGGGTATCCAAATGACTATCGAGATCACTGCAGGCCCGGCAGACAATGTACAATGGTATGACTATTCAAAACCTAAGCCGGTAATGACTAACGAACCACTTACCAATGAACAGTTTTTTAACCTTTGGGAAAAATTGAATAGCTCGATTGATAATATCGTTGAAAATGATTTGGCTAAAAAGATCTTTACTGGTCCGTTAATGATAGAACTGGCACGTATACAAACCGGGAATCAGAAGTCGGGTAAAAGGAGCGGTGAATTTCATCTCAGCCATGCAGCTATCGTAAATTGGCATAGTGAAGCCATTAAGATACTTCCTCCCGGGCAAAACACCCAGGAAGGAAAGGATCTGAAAAAACTGATCGACGGTATGCTCGTTCTCACCAATTTAATGAATGACATGAGTGATGCCAATACTAAGCAAAGAAAAACGGCAAGCGCAAAGACAGTAATTACAAATCTATCTGCATTCTATATCGGCACCGATACGAACGTATCCGCAATGGTAACGGTGGATATGAAGGATCCTGATCTGCCCTATATTGCCAATCTCTGGGGAGAAGCCGGTAAGGCTAAAGAATTAATGGCAGCGCTTCCGACACTTCTTGGCAAAACTAAATTCCGTTTGCACGCATTGAGCTCGGACATTGCGGACTTGTATCGGAAAAGTTATAAGGGCAAGGAAATTTAATATCAGACCTGATGCAGTTGTATGAAATTCCCACAGATATCGCTTCATCCGGATTGTTTACAAAGACACTGGTGAGCCCGATTTTCATAAAAGAATATTTACTGTTAGAAAATAATTGATCAGCCGATCCGTGGAGCCGCCGATCTATTTGTTTAACCAATCGGTTACAAATATATGGGAAACCTTTCGGTTACGGAAAATTTTGGAAATTTTTTTTCTTCTACCTTTGCACCCATGGATTATTTCAAAAAGCTGGGGGACCTGCTGAAAATGGAACGGGAAGAAGACCGCTCATCCTATCAGCAGCTCACTTCCACCTCTTCCGTACCCGACCGCCGGGCCAATGGACTTACCTGGTACCCAATCGCTATCAGGGGCTCCGAGATGAGCCGGGGTGATTATCTGACAGTTGAACTGGAACGTACCACCCACCAGGACATGCCCCATCAGTTCCGTTTCGGGGTGTCTGCGGTCTTATTCTCCAATCACGATCCGAAAGAGAATAGGATAGAAGGGGTGGTGTCTTATCAGAGCGGTAATTGCCTAAAGATCACCCTGCATACCGATGAGTTGCCGGATTGGGCCGACGATGGAAAATTAGGGATTGACCTGCTGTTCGATGACAACAGCTACGACGAAATGCAGAACGCCCTTAAACTGGCTTCCACACTCAGTGAAAAGAGGGAAGAAGGGCATTTGATAAAGATCCTCACCGGTGAAAAATCGCCCACTTTCCAACCAGTGGATACCCGGCACGGTCATTCGCATGCTGCCGGTCTGCATTCCAGTGCGCCGTATCCTGCCTCCCCTCATCCTGCCTCCCCGAAGCTAAATCCCTCTCAACAGGCCGCCGTTGACAAAATTCTCTCGGCGAATGAACTGGCTATCGTACATGGCCCTCCCGGCACCGGCAAGACCACTACCCTGGTACAGGCCATCAAGGCGTTGCTCCAACAGGGGCAAAAGCAAATATTGGTCGTTGCGCCCAGCAATACCGCCGTCGATCTGCTGAGCGAGAAATTGTCCGAAGAGGGCCTGAATACACTTCGGGTAGGCAACCCGGTCAGGGTGTCGGAAAGACTGATGTCTTTGACCCTGGACAGTAAAATGGCAGCACACAGCAGCATGAGAGAAATAAAGAAACTGAAGAAGCAGGCAGGCGAATTCCGGGATATGGCCCATAAGTATAAACGGAATTTTGGTAAGGCCGAACGGGAACAGCGCAAGGCTCTCTTTGATGAAGCCCGGAAGATCATGAAGCAGGTGGAAAATACGGAACAGTATATCATGGACGACCTGCTGGCCAGGGCGCAGGTAATCACGGCAACGCTGGTTGGCGCCAACCACTATACGGTTCGGAAGCTGAAATACCACACGGTCGTGATCGACGAAGCGGGGCAGGCACTGGAGCCCGCCTGCTGGATACCGATCCTGAAAGCGCAGAAAGTAATTCTCGCCGGCGATCACTGCCAGTTATCGCCCACCGTAAAGTCGAACGAAGCGGGAAAAAAAGGATTGAGCACGACGTTGCTGGAAAAATGTACAGCCCTGCACCCCGAAGCCGTTGTCTTGCTGGAAGAGCAATACCGGATGAACGAAATGATCATGGGCTATTCCTCCACGGTATTTTACGGGAATAAATTGAGGGCGCATGCTTCCGTAGCGCAGCACCTGCTGTTTGCGGAAGACTGGCCGCTGACATTCGTGGATACGGCAGGCTGCGGATTTGAAGAAAAATCGGAAGGCACCTCTACCTCCAATCCTGAAGAAGCCTCCTTCCTTTTCAAACACTTAACCCAGCTGGTCACCGACCTGAATGCCCATTATCCGGTAACGGATTTTCCCACCATCGCTATTATTTCACCCTACAAACAGCAGATCCAGGTGCTGAAAGAACAACTACAGCACAGCCCGGACTTAAAAGAATATGGAGATAAAATAGCTGTCAATACCATCGATAGCTTTCAGGGACAGGAGCGGGACATCGTCTATATCAGCATGACCCGAAGCAATACGGAAAACAAGATCGGTTTTCTGTCGGACATCCGCCGTATGAATGTAGCCATGACCAGGGCCCGGAAAAAATTAGTGGTCATCGGAGATAGCGGCACGCTTTCGCAGCTTGCCTTCTATGCGGACTTTATTACCTACGCGGAGCAAAAGAATGCTTATAAGAGCGCCTGGGAATTTGTGTCGGTTTAATGTCCTACTCTCACACAGCAACAGCCTTCCCCGCAAACTTCTCCCTGCTCTTCAGAATAGCGCCGATATTTTGCTCCGCCCAGCCTGTCAAAGACTCCAGGAACGGCATCAGGCCCCGTCCCAATTCCGTTAACTGATACTCCACTCTCGGCGGTATTTCCGGATAGACTGTCCGGGAGATCAGCCCATCCGCCTCCAGGGCCCTTAAGGTAACAGTCAGCATCTTCTGGGAAATATCCCCGATAGCGCTATTCAACTGATTAAATCGCATCGTTCCTTTCTTGTCAAGGAATAGAAGGATCAGCGTAGACCATTTATCACCAAAACGATCCAATACCTGCCGCACAGGGCAATTGGCGCGATCCAAAAAATCTTCAAAATTATTTTCTCCCATAAATGGTTGATTTTCAATATTAGTTTCCACACGGTAAGTGACTGATTTTCAGGTGCCTTCTTGTTGGATAGCCCTGAGCCATCTACCTTTGGACTGTTAACTCTCTAAAAGTAAGTAACAGTTTAATAGTATGTTACTCGCAAATGTAAACAAATAAAATTAAATACGATGATCTTAGTAACAGGGGCCACAGGCCCTCTCGGAAATGGAGTAGTTGAATTCCTGCTAAAGAAAACACCGGCATCCAATATCGCCGCATTGGTAAGAGACCCGGCAAAAGCGGAAGCTTTGAAGGCCAGGGGCGTGGAAATAAGGGTAGGAGACTACAGTAATTATGACTCCCTGGTGAAAGCATTTAAGGGTATTGATCAGTTATATTTCGTATCCGGCAACGATATCCAGAACAGATCCACCCAACAGGCCAATGTAGTAAGAGCGGCTAAAGAGGCCGGGATCAAACACGTCCTGTATACCAGCTTCCAACGGAAGAATGAGACGGCTTCGTCACCGATCGCCTTAGTGGCCCAGACGCATTTGGAGACAGAGTCGGCCCTGAAAACGTCCGGAATCCCCTACACCATCCTGAAGCATACCCTCTATACCGACATGCTTCCCATTTTCATAGGAGACAAGGTGTTGGAGACCGGCGTGATCTTCCAGCCCGCAGGGGGTGGCAAAGTCACCTTTGCCACCCGCGCCGACATGGCAGAAGCCGCTGCCAATATCCTGACCAGCCAGGGACACGAGAACAAGGAATATGAGATTGCCGGCAGCAAAGCCTGGTCCTACCAGGAAATCGCGGGAATAATCAGCGAAATAACCGGCAAGTCCATCAATTATATTTCCCCCACCCAGGAAGCATTCCGACAGGAATTAACGAAGGCTGGCGTACCCGATCACTATATCGGTTTATTCGCCGGCTTTGGCGAAGGGATTAAACAAGGTGAGTTCGATCAAACCGATCCTACGCTGGAAAAATTATTGGGCAGAAAACCCACTTCCGTCCGGGAATTCCTCCAGAAAGTATATGCCCCTTCGGCCAGCGTCCCGGCTTAAACTATACAAAGTAAAAAGCCCCCGTAAGGAGGCTTTTTACTTTTATGCAGATACATTGAACTCCCTTAGCGCATCATTCAGACTTGTTTTCAAATCTGTGCTCGGCTTTCGCTGCCCGATGATCAGGGCGCAATTCACACTATATTCTCCGGCGGGGAATTTCTTCACGTAACTACCCGGGATTACTACGCTGCGGGCGGGTACCCTGCCTTTGTACTCCACCGGTTCTGCGCCGCTCACATCGATGATCTTGGTGGACTGCGTCAGTACGACATTAGCCCCCAGTACAGCTTCTTTTTCTACGATCACGCCCTCTACGACAATACTGCGGCTTCCCAGAAAAGCGCCGTCTTCGATAATCACCGGAGCCGCCTGCAGGGGCTCCAATACCCCGCCGATCCCCACGCCACCACTGAGGTGCACACCCTTTCCGATCTGCGCACAACTGCCTACGGTAGCCCAGGTATCCACCATCGTACCCTCATCTACATAAGCGCCGATATTTACATAGCTGGGCATCATGACGACGTTCTTCGCCAAATAAGCCCCATACCGGGCTACGGCATGCGGAACAGCCCGTACGCCCAGTTCCTTATAATTCTTTTTCAACAGCATCTTGTCATAGAACTCAAAGGGCGCCAACTCCCAGGTCTGCATGGGCTGAATCCCGAAATAAAGCAGGATAGCCTGCTTCACCCACTCATTCACCTGCCATCCGCCACTCCCGGTCACTCCCGATCCACTCCCGGTAGCACCCGCAGGACTCGCCACCCGCAACCGGCCTTTGTCAACTTCCTCGATAACGGCCCTTACCGCATCCGCATGGCGGGCTTCCTTTAATAAATCCCGGTTGGCCCAGGCTTCCGCGATCAGTTCTTTCAATTCCATCTATAATTTTTGTGCAAACTTAATACAAGCAGACGAATTCCTCAACATCGTTCCCCGGGCAAGACCCATTTCACAAAAAGAAAATACCTTCGGGACCATGGAAGGACACAACGATACCCCGGATTTTCAAATTGACATAGAGAATTGTCTCACTGTTTTAAAAACAGGCGGCCTTATCCTGTATCCTACCGACACCATCTGGGGAATAGGATGTGATGCGACCAATCCCGACGCCGTAAAAAAAATATTTGCGCTCAAACAGCGGGCTGAGACAAAGAGCCTCATCGTGCTCATGGCGGACGAACGCGACGTGCTGAAATATACCAGCCAGCCCGATCTGAGCGTCTTCGATTTCCTGCGGACCGTGCAGAAGCCTACTACTATCATCTATGAGAGCCCGGTCGGATTGGCAGACAATCTCACCGGGTCCGATGGCACCATCGCCATCCGGTTGACAGAAGATCCCTTTTGCCGGCATCTTATCAAAAGATTCCGCAAGCCCATCGTATCCACTTCCGCAAATATTTCCGGCCAGCCGGCGCCGGCTTTTTTCAAACAGATCGATGATCAAATTAAAAAAGGAGTAGATACGATCGTACAATACAGGCAAGACGATTTTACTCCCCGCCAGCCCTCTGCCATCGTGAAATGGAACAGGGACGGATCGGTCACCGTCATCCGGCCATAAGAGCATCATTCCTCATCCGGCCATAATCCCCCCGAACTCCTTTCGCCGGTTCAGCATTTAGCCGTAAATTCGCCCCGTGCAAAAATTCCTGGTCATACAAACGGCGTTTATAGGTGACGTAGTGTTGGCAACGGGTATCATTGAAAAGTTACACGATCATTTTCCCGATGCGCAGATAGATTTCCTGGTGCGAAAAGGCAATGAAGCCCTGCTCGCCGCTCACCCATTCTTACACGAAGTCCTCGTATGGGATAAAAAAGAAGGCAAGCTCCGCAATCTGTGGAAGATGGGAGTAAGGATCCGTCGTAAAAAATACGATAAAGTGATCAACGTGCAGCGCTTTGCCGCCACCGGTTTGCTGACAGTATTTTCAGGAGCAAAAGAGACCCTCGGCTTCGATAAGAACCCCCTGAGCCGCTTCTTCACCAAAAAAATCCCCCATATCGTCAGCACAGCCGGAGCGCCCAGGCATGAAATAGAGCGCAACCAGGAATTGATCCGGGACTTCACCGACGCGACACCCGCCAGGCCCCGGCTCTATCCCTCGCAGCAGGATTACAACAGGGTAGGGGAATTCAAAGGGGCTCCCTATATCACCATCAGCCCCGCCTCCGTCTGGTTCACCAAACAATACCCCAAAGACAAATGGATCGATTTTATCAATAAAATCCCTGCCTCCTATAAGATCTACCTGCTCGGCGCACCTTCGGATAGCAGTCTCTGCGAAGAAATAAAAACAACCTCAACGCACCCATCCATAACCAGCCTGAGCGGCCAGTTCTCCTTCCTCCAATCGGCTGCATTGATGAAAGAGGCTGCCATGAACTATGTAAATGACTCAGCTCCCATGCATTTTGCCTCGGCCGTCAATGCATCCGTAACAGCTGTCTATTGTTCCACCATTCCTTCATTTGGCTTTGGCCCCCTCTCCGATAAAAAATTCATCGTAGAAATAAAGGAGCCCCTTGACTGCCGTCCCTGCGGACTACATGGCTACAAAGCCTGCCCCCGGGGTCATTTTAATTGCGCTTATAAAATACTGGACGACCAGCTCCTGCAAACTTTATAAATTCTCCTGAAAAAAATCGCGTTATTTTCGCGTATCAAAAGCAATAGATTCGCAATTCGTATTATGGATATCAAGTGTACAGAAAAAGAATTGTTCGTATTCCAAAAGATCGCGCAGGCAGCCGCAGAGCTGAATTCACCCTGCTTTTTGATCGGGGGATTCGTCCGCGACCGGCTCATCGGCCGTGAGACAAAGGACGCAGATATCGTATGTGTAG
>Ga0307511_10001311_pt1 | contig 26413 bp, 29 predicted proteins | sample 13_EM_MG_FD_200266 | JGI IMG/M metagenome (GOLD analysis project Ga0307511, IMG submission 200266) | Populus trichocarpa ectomycorrhiza microbial communities from riparian zone in the Pacific Northwest, United States - 13_EM | ecosystem: Host-associated > Plants > Roots > Unclassified | place...
CAAGTACATTATACACGAAATCGAGGATTTATTTAAATTGCCCGTGAGCGGCACAGTGGGTATGCCGCCCGCGGGCGGCCGATGCCCGCGAGCGGCCCAGAACATATATAACATATAGCTGGCCTATGACCGTCATACCCTAAGAGATATCTAATACTCCGTACTGTATCGTCCGCTACCTCGCCCTCCTGGCATGTTCGATATATCGGTCTTCCTACTTATCCAACAATTCAGCTACTTGAGCTTCCTGGCACTGGGTTTTATAGATTAGCATATATTTTATGCGAGCCTAGCCTTGTGACTGCATGTAAAAAGCTGACAGAGATTCGCGTGAGTCCTTACATACCTTGAATAAAAATAACAGCTGAAGTGTAGATGGCAGATATGAAAGCTAAAGGGCAAAAGCTGCAGGATTGAAGTGCATGAAGGTAACACGGCCAGCTCTATTACCCATTACTAGAATATTGTCTTTTACTACAGTGGTAATTGGGCGATAATCAACTGGCAAGAATAGGACTCTCTTCTTGTTCCAGGTCACCCATTCCTCGGTAACATAGATTGAAGAAGGGAAGGTCGCCTGTGTGGCAGTGCTGGAGTAAAGCTGAGATGTAAGAGTGAGCATGCCTCGGTCTGTATACAGTTGTGCCCCATCAGAGAAATCTAGACGCTTTATCCATGCTCCTATAGGTATTTCTTCAATCGTCGTCTTTTGGATAACATCCCATAGCCTGACTTTGCTGTCACGTGATGCAGAGGCAACCAGCTTTCCGTCCGGCGAGAACACAACTGCGCTGACCCAATTTGAATGACCCTGAAGAACCCCGCATGACTCTCCTGTTGCTGGATCCCATAGCCTGACTGTTCTGTCATCTGATGCAGAGGCAACCAGCTTTCCGTCCGGCGAGAACACAACTGCGTTGACCGCAGATGAATGACCCTGAAGAACCCCGCATGACTCTCCTGTTGCTGGATCCCATAGCCTGACTGTTCTGTCATATGATGCAGAGGCAACCAGCTTTCCGTCCGGCGAGAACACAACTGCGTTGACCCAATTTGAATGACCCTGAAGAACCCCGCATGACTCTCCTATTGCTGGATCCCATAGCCTGACTGTTCTGTCACGTGATGCAGAGGCAACCAGCTTTCCGTCCGGCGAGAACACAACTGCGCTGACCGAATCTGAATGACCCTGAAGAACCCCGCATGACTCTCCTGTTGCTGGATCCCATAGCCTGACTGTGCTGTCATCTGATGCAGAGGCAACCAGCTTTCCGTCCGGCGAGAACACAACTGCGCTGACCGAATCTGAATGACCCTGAAGAACCCCGCATGACTCTCCTGTTGCTGGATCCCATAGCCTTACTGTGCTGTCAAATGATGCAGAGGCAACCAGCTTTCCGTCTGGCGAGAATACAACTACGTTGACACCCTCAGAATGACCCTCAAAGGTCTGTATTAAAGGGCTCCACTTTTGTTCTACTTTGGGATCCCGCTGGATAAAGGCAATTCCACCATAATATTGTTTCCGAACTAGGCTTCTTTCTGGGCTAATCAGAAGTGCTGCGTAATATACTTGAAGTGGCGCTTTGTCAATCATAAACCTATTAGACAGAATGAATCGTCTAGCATCATACAATAGTGCAAGCAAAGCTTCATCACCCGACCCCCCCTTTTCCAGTTAGTTATAGTGGTTGCATAAAGCGGTAGTTCCAACTCACCTTGAGTATCTGCTCTAAACCTGCAATTATACGAACTCCTTCAGATACTTCCCCAACCAGGGTAAGCACCTCTAGCCAGTGAAGTAAGTGTTGTCTTAGAAACCGTAGTATTCGGTTGTTATCTTCCCCAACTGAATTTCCTTGCTGAAAGTGGTGGAACCAGTAGCGGCAGGCATATCGAATGTCTGCTGTAATAACACTCTGTATCATATCCTTTGATATCTCGGTTATCAAAACACCTGGTTCTCGAATGCCGCACATGTCTTGCTGTAGACGCTTGGACATCAACTCAAGACAATGCCGAAACAAATCAATATGTCTTTCTTTCTCGTCGACCCAGAACCTATTATCGAGACACCTCTGTCGATTGAGCAGAAAGTCACGAAAAGATGGATGAAATATTCGTACAGGCTGGCTTTCGATTTCCGGAATATTCAGAACGGAACGCAATGGAGCAAGAGCTGTTTTAACTTTCCCGCTCGGTAAGCAGAGTAGATTTGCTAGATCCTTAGTTGTCATAACATCGAATATTATGACAATTGATCCAACAATCTGTCTAAACCGTTCTAGCAATGCTTGATGCTCACGGTTTTGACTTCTGATTATTGAGTGCTGCAACAGGGTTGTGTACATATCGTCAAGATGCCTGGTTGGTGACTGTATAGAGGTATCTTCCTTCGACAGAATTACAGACAGTTGTTCTTCGGGACTATACATATCATCTTGGATAAACCGGTAAGTGGTTGCTGCATAAATGAATAGCCCCGCTGCTCGTTCGACCAGCAGCTGAATGGTGGCTTCATCCGGCCATGGTGTACTCAACCGATGCTCTGCTTTTACTACTGACAGCTTCTGTTGGAAGAAGACAGAGATGTCGTGGTTGACTGTCGGAGGAGGAATATCATGGAGTACAAAATCTTGATGCGTTTCTCCAAGCATCTTTTGGAACCCAAGCAAGATAGGTGTTTCTGGTCTGCTTGTTACAAAAACTTGTAACCGGATTGTGTCGAGGTTCTTTGCTTGGGTAAGGAGCTGTAGGATGAGTTGCATATCCTCTTTGCTTTCGCATTCATCAAGGGCATCGATAACAATCACGAATTGCTTTGGCCGCGTTGGAGCATTTTTTAATGGATCGTAAATGAGAAGCTGCCACTGTTCGCGCAATGATCGTTGGTGGATATCGAAGTGGTCATCAATCACTTTTGATATCAATGGCCTGAGCTCCGATAAACACTCTGCTAGCTGAGCGGCAATAGTAGTGAAGAACTTGTCGGCGTGGCTAATATCTTTTTGACCTCGGGAAAAGAAGAAACTCGCTGCAAGTCTTCCCTTGTCTGCAAGCTCGCCGGCCACTGTGCGAGAGATTGTGGATTTACCAGTTCCCGCCATACCATTTAGCCAGAAGATGCATGGGCTCCTAGGATTTTCATACCAGTCCATAATCTGCTGGCGGAGCTGTACTCGCGTATCTGGCAAGCATCGATCTTCATGTTCCCAGAGGCGGTGGTTATACGCAGCACCTTCGGCATATGGTAGCTTTAACAGATTGGTGCCCCCAACGAGGTGAGCATGAATTTTGGCCACCGTGCGGCTACCACAATGTTAATTTTTATAATCTTTTTTCCATCACAATCACCAGCCGTGACAGAGCGCAAATTATGATTAACTCACTTCGTGTCTACTCCGATGTTCAGACCCAGTTTTTGACAATGTGCCCCCAACCTCGAAGTAAACTTTCCAATGTCTGCATCGGTAATTGGGTTTGACCACTGCCGGAATTTGGCTTTGTATCTGGAGAACCCGACTCCTCCGGGTTTCTTATCGGCCACCTTATATTTCTCAAGCAATGACTCCAATTCCCCGAGCGTCTCGTGACACCCCTCAATCTCGCCGAGGTCTGCCCCACTGCCTTGCAGCATCCTTTTGAGAGATTGGTCTGATCTGTCATCAGCTTCGTTGATTAATTCCTGGATGTGTATGAGCGTAGAGTTCATAGACTGAAGTGCCGTTTGTAGCTGTTTGATACCGCCTTCGTGATTTTTGACCGCAGTGGAGTAATCGGCTACAGCGCCCATAACTCTTGTTGCAACATCGGTGATCCCCAAGATGCTGGCTACAACGCCAATAACTTCAAGGCCAGACATGGTATGTCGATTTTTGGTAGACGGTACGTGGGATTTCGTTTAGTCAATTGATGGATGAATAGAAAAGGATATTCAAATTGCTTCTTGCCAGTCTGAGGATATGGGTTGCGGTTTAAGGAATAAAAATATTGTACCAGGGAAAGAGCTTAAGTGCGTGAACCAGAATTGTGGTGTGGGATGTTTTGCATTTACAGTATGTGCGCACCTACTATGATGAATTGCTGTATGCGCCGCATGGTTCCAACTAAGTACAGAATATGTAGATGTTGCAGAAGAGTGCACCAATCGGAATAAAGCCCGAATATCCAATTATTTGCATCTACAGAGACAAGTCGACAGCCTGTAAAATTCAAACTGAAGCTGATACCAAATGTATTGGTGGAAGTCTCAATCAGTGATGCGGCGGATATATATCGATAGCCGCGGCCCCTCAACACCGTCATTGCATGGTGGGGTTCAACATGCCCGCCTGCATGCAGCTGCATGAGCCACGGTCGACAACTAGGGTAAAATTAATAAAGGTTAACTAATTGCAACTCCCCAGTAGGATGATAATAGTCGTGGCATACGGTACTTATGTAATAGTAATTAATCGCACCCCGATTCTGATTCTAACTTGCATCTATGAAACTTCTGCACATGTCCCCTAGCTCCGCCCAGCTCCAAACTGGCCTTCCATGATTGGATGCATCAGAGTGGTGCTTAGTGGATCCGTAGATTTTCCCTTCAACTCCGGACAGCGATGTCCCGCACCGCGCTATCACACTCCGCCCTGCCACATATTCTCCATGCCCCCGTTTATACTCCTGCCAGTCCTTAATCCCACGTATCCCCCACGCAATCGTACTCCTGACCTCCTATACCATGCTAGCGTCTCCGGAACATCCAAGGTATGAGGGCTATTTCGGCTACGTTGCGGGAGGATGGGTATGGAGCGAGATCATGGTCATGTGTTCCCGGATCTAGCAGATTGCTAGTAAGAACTTGTGTATGAGAAGGGGGAAGAGAACGAACCTTTGAGTGGTAATTGGTATTGCTTCACAATTGCAACGCGAGTACTGAAAGAGTTTACAGTACCACTAATAATATTAGGCTTACAGTACCGTTTCACTAGCTTGTAGGAGGAACGAACTATGATTGGAGAACTGTAACCTGCAGGCCGAAAGACTGGTGATCGCATAGTCTGGTTGTGATCGCAGACCTTTTGGTTGCTGCTACATATTAATTTATCTATACTTTACCAGACTAAGTAGCTCTCGATATAGTACTTGATAGAAGACCTCTTTGCTTATAGTCTGGTTGGAGCCAAACTTATATTCTTACAACGGAACTTCCCAAAATAGGTAGTGCAATGCTCTTGCTGTACCCCACTTTTGCCTCGAATTCGGCATCGCTCCACTTTGACAAACACCACTCTGGTTAGGTATTGAGGATCGAATCCTCGCTACGTGGCTCTTCTTTGATCCTTCCACCATCACCAATTACACATCACATAGTATTAAACACCGAGACATTACAGTTTTATAGCTACAGCTTGGAGATACACATGAGCAACTCCAGTAGATCTCCTACCACCGGCTTCTGCCTGTCTCATCGGTTCCAGCTTCTACATGTATTGCCATGTGATATGCATTATTGATTGATACACCCCCGAAACGTCGTCAGTATCCTCCCTTTTGCCCCGAAGCAGTGCCTCTATAAAATAAACTCAGCCTCCCCTAGATCATAGTCGTTTATTTCTTCCTCTGTCAATCTCCATGTGGTCTTTCCTATTTGCAGCCGGGCGGGGTTGCTGCACGTTGTCTGGGGCCATTGCAGCTCTGGTTCAAGGACCTTGTGCATATTTCGGTTCGTTGCAACCAATTGACGTTTGGCGTTGGCCGCTGCCTTCTGCTTGCTTTCAGCCTGTCCCAGCGCTGTGCAACCATCGCCCCTAACCTCGTTGATCCTCGCTGCTGTATCAAATTTTTGTTTTCTGCTTTTCAACGGGATTGTAACTAGGGTACCGGTAGCATGTATCCCTATATCGATAGTTGTGTTCGTATCCACACATCAGTGTTCCATCTTGTACACAACACAGAGTGGGCAGTATCACTCTACAGCCACGGCTATCTCCGTTCGCGCTCACTGGTAACGATCCTAGCATGAGTGTTTCAAAATAGTCTGGTTTCAAATCCCCTTGCAACCACAAGTCGCGTTCAACTGGGGGCGTTAAGCTGTTATTGGTTAAGTATCCTCATTTCACTATCATTGGTGCTTGAAATGAATGGTAGCAGAGTCTCCTACAGTAATTTGACATTCGAGCACCATTCGCATCGCATCTCATTCTAACAGTAGGCATCACACCGCGTCACAACTCGTTTGCTCCCGAGTCACCATCGATTTTATAGTACATACCTACCTAACACTGTCGTGAAGGGCCGGTGGTGGGAGGGAGCCCGGGACTGAGAATCGACATGGAAGTGGAAGTGGAAGTCAAAGTCCAACTTCACCTACATCAACAGGGGGTAACACCACCCACACGGCGCACTGAACACAAACACCAACATCACCAACTCCGGCTTAAACTCCCGATTTATGCTTCATCATCAACTCTGAGGAGTAATACCAATGTCCAGCGCCCCCCAAGTATAATGTACCCGCCCCCGCTGGCGAATGCAAGCCCAGCTAGCTCCGCGAACAGCATGACAGAGGACAACCTTACTATGGTCCAGCACGAATTCTCAACCCTCAATGCCTATCGAGACTTTCTGCGTGGTACTGTGGCCTGGCGGGGTCACTATTCTGGGGGAAGGCGCGGTAGAGGGTTACTTAAGCAGATGGGGAGTGGTTGGAATGGGGTCTTGACAATGGTGTGGAAATGGCGGTGATGGCTCAGTGGGGTAGTCGGAAAATAAAAGGGAATGGTATGAAGTACGAGCGCGGTGGGACATTGGGGTGCAGAGTGTTAGTGCTAGTGAGGATAGTCCACTACGAGAGGGGGATGTGGATGCTGCCAGTAAGCGGGATTGAGATAGTATACCATACAACGGAATATTTGTTTCTGGGTTATTCACTAGCTGCACTGGGTCTGGATGGAGTGATTGGCTGTGGCGGGGGCACTTCATAACGATACCCATACACAAACTCACATCCTCCGCTAGCGATCGAGGTGTTCACACTCCCGCCCACGCCACAGTAGCCGAAGGGTATACAAAAAGATGAATCGACCATACCAACTCTGTCCACTCTTGCAGCGATTTTGCAAAACTACACCGCCCCACTTCCGACACCCGCTCTAACCACCGCTAGGCCCCCACATTCACACCAACCCCCATCACCCCCCCAAATACCGAGAAAGACTACTACCACCCTGAGATCAATCCCGGCAAACCATCACAATCAACCCCCGGCACCTCCTCAGCCATCCCAACTCCCAGATCCTCCCATAGGCATATCCCCACTACCCAGCATAAACCCTTTATCATCCCCCACGACCTGTAATCTCAAAACTCCATCTCTTCCCACACAACTCAGGCCAACAACCACTCCGCTCCAGCAGCCCCCCGCCTAGCAGAAACACTGCAGGACATGGAAGTCGCTCGGAGGATGGGCAGGGTAAGGGATGGGTTTCTCCCTCATGGGCGGAGGGAAGGTAAGGATAGTGATGGTGGGCTTTCATAGGCCGAGGGTGGTGGGAGGTGTATTTCAGACAATGGTTCCGCTTCCTCCGTAGCTTTGTCTAGGGTTATACTGGCACGCCCTGATCAATGAATCCACCACTCCTAGGAGTTGTTTGGCTTTGTGAAATACATCCCACGCAATCACTTCAGAGCCTCTGAGTTTCACAGAATTATACTTAACTTATACCAACTTGGGCCGAATTAGTACACCAGCTACTCAGATTACCCTGAACTAGAATTAAATACAGCTCTTGTGACATTTGTGCCATAGCCACCGGCAATTTCATATCAATTATATCTTATATTTCGAAACCTATAAACCATATTGCCAATCCGATAACCCGATGGGCATTTAAAGTGGGCATGCGAGATGGGCAAAAGGGATGAAGAGCGTGGATGTGGGAGGGTGCATCGAGGGTTGGGGGTGGGGTGGTGTCTTTTCTTTGTGGGGGTGGGGTATGCTGTATAATGCTTGTTTGGAGCTGAAATATAGAAGTGGGATGTGACTCCGAGTATGAATAAGTGATGAATTTATGAATTTTGAGCTCCCTTTCATACACCTAAATTCCCAATATCTTCTTGATGTATTTAGGCTAGGTGGTCTGTAGTCATAGGACAAGCCATTACTTATACCAAATCCAGAAGTGTCTACCTAAAGTAGCAAGAGTAATAAAATGTGGGGTCGACCCCACCCCAAGCATAACAATAGCTATAGATTCTAGTAATAAATATAACTTTGTACATGTGTGGTCAACTCTCATTCTTAAGCCAAAAAAGAGTCTTATCTCAGACATGATTTATCTATACTGTAGGCGAATGAGAACATTCATTCCAACCTCAATTCACCCCAGCCATACCTGTATATCTGATATCCAAAAAAAAAATAGTCCCGGGAGAGGGGGGGAGGGGTAGTCTAGTTGTGGGTAACTAGTGTACCCTTCACAGGAATTCCCCCTTGCAAAGACAAAAAGAAGATGGAATGAGTAATAAATATGTATGAAACTATGTTGTGTCTTTTTTTTTGGATTGGTTTAGTTTGGAAAGAGTTTACAAACTCTTTTTACAAAACTTTCAGGTTGTTAATGATCGAGTGATTTCCTCGAGCGAGTGTGGTTTTTGTGGTTTTGTGGTTTTGTGGTTTTGTTTTTGTTTTTCTCCCTTCCCTTGTCAACTGCTCGTATTAGACTGTTTAGGACCTCGACCTTCTGTACATAGAAGCCGACACGGCCAGAATAACTTGACGGCCGCCTGAAACCAGTGGAACCCCTGGCCCATCATGGCCCCCCTACTGGGACCGCATACGAGTACTGAGTATATAAAAAAAAAATTTAAAAAAAAATGGGCGATGCGCGTTGAAAGAGCACACCGAAATGTAACTTTTTTGCGTTTGTACCTTGAGAACCCACAGATTACACCTACCATCAACTACTTCAGAATCACAAAACATTGTTGTTTCCTTTGCATAGTCACGTTTGCCGTATGTAGTTCGCATAGCAAAGTATATGGTCATTAGTTTGCCACCAAACCCCTCCAACGGCTTCAGAAAGCATTCAGGTTGGAGTTTCTAGCTGCCTAAAGGCAATTCCACAATTCAAAAGGAGAATCGGGGGGGCTCACAAGGAATAGCACAGGATTAGGCTCACCTGCGTAGTTCCCCTGAGGTTGAAGACTTTGTAGACAATAATGGGATTGAAAATTTGATTGAAGAGGAATTCTTCAGCTAGGGGAACTCTGATGGTATACTGTGTCTGCGAGGCTGATAGCTGTTGGATTACGCGGCCCAAAAGGGGGAAGGTATCTTTGGAAGGAAAAGGCTTGATCGCCAGGCAGGGCATCTTATCAATTCCGGGAGGAGAATGACACGAAAATATCTCAACCAAGCACCTCCATTACATGCATGGCATTGCCGGCTCGGTCATTTTAACGAAGATAATATTGATAGATTAGCAAAGGAGTCAGCAGGTGATATTTTTATGGATGAGGGTGGTAAATACTAAGTACTATATCCGTGTTCCATAACTCCATAAGAAGCAGAAAATAAATACTAATTGAAAACCTGCTAAGCGTGCTATACAAGTAGGATGTTTAAACCACTCTGATGTGGACCAATTCCTACACTATGTCCTAAGGGGTGTAGATAATTTATTATCTATATGGATGACGACTGCTCGATATATAGGTATGGATGCCTGATGTTTCTTTGTTTTTTTGAGTTAGATGCCTTATGAGCTCAGAGCTCTTGGAAACTGAATATCTAGAAGCATGCCTCTAGTGACTTTGAAGTGACAATAATACTGGCACATACACCACTATATTTACTGGGGGGTTGGGTTCAGGTTGAGGCTAGTACAAGCCGTAGTAATTGCCGCCTTAGGTACTTGTGTAATTGATTCGTGGCTTTTTTTTTTTAAGGCAATTTGCGAGACTACGACATATTTAGTAAGCAGTTGAGGGTAGCTCTTTGTAGAACTTGCATTATATCATTCTTAGATCTTCTAATGATCATTTGTAGTCTCGGAGCAATCATATCGCTTCGATTGTAATAATTTGCAAAACCCACCTTTCTCTCCCAGACCCCAAAACGTAACCCCCAGTGACTTCTCCACCATCACGGACATGTTCTTCGTGGAAGAGCTCCGACACGCCCCAAGTATTTGTTGTACCTTTGCCCTCATTTAGCCTTAAAGTATGTTATGCATCAGCTAGTAACCCTCAGCTCAGGCACCTACAAATAATGATGAGAGGTTAACCACTGCGCCAAAATGGAAGCGCGCCCTAGGCTGGCATCAGGGACCTGCATGCATTTTCACGCTCTCAACACCTACTTCCGGATGGTATTAAAACGCTAATAGTAGACCTTTATTAGAGCATTATCTCGATAGCATTCACTCCCACTGCCACCCCGCTATCATGCCCCACCCATTCTCAGAAATCTAATATGCTCCCCAAGGCCATCTGACCACTATTGGTGAGCGCCAACCAAGCAGTTTTATATTGCTATTTTCCGTCAACCAACACCATCCCTTCTCTCCATCCGTCATCATACATCCTCTCCTTAGTGGGGATTACAACATACTGGTGAATATACCAGAAAACAAAAAGACAAACCCGACATGTATCTACATGTGAACTGTACTTTTTGGTACAGTACACGCAATGACACCTGCTGGACCCCCAATCCTGATTTCCACTTTCTCCTTGAGCTCTAGCATGCTGTCCGCCATTTACCCAACCTGATCTCCTTATTCTTCTTCTCTAGTTCATTTTTGAACTCTTCCCTTGCCTCCTTGAGCTCCATATTCTCCTCCTCCAGTGCTTTCGTAAACGCCTTTCGTAGCTCATATCTATATTCCCTTGCCTCCTTGATCTCCACATTCTTCTCCTTAATCTCCAGATTCTTCTCCGCCATTTCCTTTTTAAACTCCTTTCATAGCTTATTCCAGTCTTCCCTTACCTCCACATACCTCTTCTCCAGGTCCTTCTCAAATTTCTTCCGTAGCTCATCCCCCTCTTCCCTTGCCTCCTTGATCTCCATATTTTTCTCCGGCTCTAAACTCCTTTTGTAGCTCATTATTTGCTTTCTTGGTTTCAGCTCGGCATTCTTCTCCTCTAACTCCTTCTTGAGCTCGAATATCTCCATGCTCCATTCCTTAGTCTGCTCTATCATCTCCTCTAAGGTGGCTGAGATGATTTGTAGTTGTAGGGAAGGTGGGGGAGGAGAGGGGCATTCGGAGCTCTGGGTGGAGGATTGTGTTTGAACGAGAGGTTGATTCCAGCCATTGTTGTAATGCATACCAGTTGTGGTGCATTGTCTGAGAAATACAATTAGCACAAATCAAGTGGTTAAGAGGGCTTATTCCTTGATACAAACATACACGGACAGCATCAAGCTTGCACAGAAGATGAAAAAGAGCAACATGCTTGACTTTATAATGCTTGTGAAGTCATTTGCAGCCAGGTCGTTCTCTTGGGTAATGATCGTTGCTATTCCGCAGGTACACTTGTCCGCAGAACTGCCATCGCCTTGCAATATTGTCATAAGAAGTATAAAACCTTAACTTCAGAGTACCTGAAGTTGAAGCATATGTTGATCTCTTGTCAGCTTTCAGACTTAACATGAACCTTTTGCCTTGCCGCTCACATAACTCTGCAGAATCATCACCTTAATTTGTTCCCCCTTTGTCTCATCTGCAATCGAAGCGCCAAGGTTTTGGGTGGAGAAGAAAATGTCAAGAATTTCCAGAAAGTCTTCAACACAAATAGCATTCTTGTCACCGCAGAATTTCCGATCCCCCAGGAGCAATTGCAATATTAGATCTGATATCATGATCAAGGGAGCAAAGATAGGGACAGAAGAACGTTGAAGAGAAGTATTGAAGGGAGGGCACGATGCTCGATTCTCGGTACAGAAGACCATCGCAGCAATCACCACCAGCTTACCCGAAGGAATAGAGTCCCGAGTCTTTCTAGTACCGTCACTGAATCAGATAAATAAAAGAGAACACACTCAGAATAAAACTTAACTCACAGTCAGTCGTTTGGAAATCTGCAAGTGTATTAATCGATGATAAAACCGATGATGCTAAGAGAAGACCTCCGGACTTAAACCATATCCTTCCCATACCAAGCATTCGCTCCTTCCTCAACCGGAAAATCCTCACATGTCATTTCCTCGCGCTCGTATGCACATCTGTAGAGGACGTATTACGAATCGGCTGGAACCCCAACTAGATTGAGACTACGTACAAGTCAATCTGCACGACCGGCAGAGAGAAAGAAATGAACCTTATGGTCAGAAAGTCGAAATAAAAACTTCCACCCTCATCTGTAGTCATACTCGATGGGACGGAAGGGCTTTCTTCCCATATAGAGTCCATGTTTGGCATCGATCTTCTCCTTTATGTAGATGACCATGATGATGCCAGCTTTCCGACCAGCCCAGGAATTGGGCTCTCCCTTGGTTATCTTCCCCAATCCAGTGACGGATTTGGCTGGGTTTATACTTTGTTGGAGCCGCGTGCAGAACTATAGCTCTTGCCTTTCTCTCTGTGTCCGGAGGTTCTGTGTCCGGAGGTGCCAGGGGAGGTGCTTGTTAGGGCCTTGGTGTCGGTTCCTTCCTCTGTAATAGCGCCTGTATTCCGGAGGTTATACTGGCGCCGCGAAGCATCTTGCCGATGTTTCTGGGGGTTCTGTTGTTGTCTTTGTTGCCTTGTTGTCTGGTTTTCTGCCTTCGCGTATGCGCGCTTTAGCGGGGGACCCATAGAAGCCTCAGTAGTAGGCAGAAGTGGGTTTGTCTCAACGGCCCGTATGAGTGTATGGAGCCTACCATTGGGGTTTCAAGTTCGACTTCGGTTGTGAGATCTTTGTTTTTGGATTTGACGCCTTCGACTTCGGTTGTGAGGTCTTTGTTTTTGGATTCGACGCCTTCGACTTCGGTTGTGAGATCTTTGTTTTCGGATTTGACGCCTTCGACTTCGTCTTGTGTTTGTTGGTGTAAATGTAGTGAGGTAGTGGTGGTTCGTCCCATTACTAGTCTCGTTCCGCTGCTACTGGGGCTGGTTCCGCTGCTACTGGGGCTGGTTCCGCTAGGCCGACGATGTTTGTGTCATCCTCTTCGCCCTCGGTTCGTGGGTGTCTAGTGACTGATATTCAGTGGGTTCCGTGGGTCCACCTTGGCGGGGATATTCTTCCGCTTTCCCTAGAGGTCGAAAGGCTTCAAATGAGGGGGAAGGGCTCACGATAGTTATTCCTCCGAGGTAGTCCAGACTACCTCTGAGGCCTGTGTAGATATTCTTGTTGTGGGCAGCGCGGGTATCTCATGGTGCTGCCCGCTTATCTGTAGTAGTGGTTCGAGATTGGTTAGCACTAGCTGCTGTGCCAACCAGACTACTAGCTGCTCTGGTTATCGACTTCTCGTCTGGCTGCCCCGGTTCATGTCATTATTACGAGTCACATGCCCCAACCCTCGATTTAAACTCTATTCTCATGTAAGATGAATACCAACATTAGCAACCCGTGACCTCTCTACGGGGATGGTTCGTTACTACTTAGGTAGGAGCTTCATCTAGTAGGTCGAGAAATAAGGTAAAATTTAGAACCTCATGTATTGCATTGCTGGAAAGCTGTTCCCACGCTCCAGTCTACAACTCTGCAATATGTACAAAAATTTAGACCCCTCGGTAGTCTATGAGGGATCGTGCAATACTCTCTAGGTTACCCTCAAGAGGTTCAGGGTAATAGTCATGGGTAAAACATTACTCATATTCAGACTATCTAGTCTATGACCAGGCAGTGCATCCTCCAGGGTAGACCTAGACGATAAACCAACCCCTTGACCGCTCCCTGTCCCTCGCTCCCCGGATTAAATTACAAATGTAACAGAAAATAAAAAATAAAAGAGCATGAATGAATATCAAAATCAAATTGATTCCACCCCCACCACTGCTCTGCACCAGTCAGGGCGCTCAATAACCTCACATAGTATGGAAGGTTTCCCGATCCTCATTTAAAGTGTAATCAGTCCCCCTCAAATGGAAAGTAAATCACTTGATCCGAGGATATCCCCAGGATCCAGACCGATTGTGTTGCTTGTTGCCAATGCCTTTAGCAATGGATTTCTTTGTAGTGCCCGGTAGCATACATGATCCCTTTGCGTGCCAAAGCCCAGCCACGCGTGTTGCGTTGCTGAATACACTCCATAGGCTGCGTCTAGCCCTAAAGGAAGTGTTTTTACACTTTCTCTAGTGCTGGTTTTGTTTGTATGTAAATAATAAATGCAAGATAAAGTCGGGCTAACAAGAACCTAAGGCCACACACTGCTATCAATATTATAAAAAAATACGGCACTAAAAGCAGGATAGTATACATACATTCCTCCTGTAAGTTGGAAAATATATCTGGGATCGCAGATTGAGAAACTCCGTACAACTAGGCCCTACTATTCACACTAATGAAAAAATACAATGATAGTCAGCTGAAGGAGAGAATAATAGACGGGTAGCTTGATGTCTTCACCCTTGAGCGTATATCAAATTGTGAATAGCCCGCTGAGTAGCAATATCCCTGTATATCATCAACAGAGCTCAAAGTCACAAGGATCTGCAAGATGGCAGCCTCCATCAGAAGCCCCAAGATATGGATCTTTAGCAGATTACATCGAAGCATGTTCAAGTTCATCTAATACATCAATAACAATACAGACACTTCGAAAAGTTTTGATACATAATTTAAGCCGAGAAATCATCTCTTCCAGTGGGAGTTTGCGATCCTGACATCGATATTTCACATGCAGTGCTGTGATATCGGATTTAATAGGGGTAGCTTCCTCTAGCTGTCGCAGGATACTTCCAAGGATGTTTTGCAGAGTTTGTATGGCCCGAGAATCATAATAGTAATAAATACTAAACCAAGTACTTCAATTTTGCCGGTAGTGCCACTATAGTAGCGTATTGTCACCTCTCCGACTAACTGCTGAATAACCATTCCATTGACCTAGATAACTTGTAACCACATTAGAGACTTGCCCCGGAGCAAAGCTATCAGACCAAAAGGATGGTTGTGAGAAGTCTTACGTGAGAGTAGTTTTTCCAGCACCAGCTATATGTAAGACAATGTACCTCACAAATTAGTGTTGCCAGCTGAAGAGATGCAGAACCAAAGTAGGTATACCGGTACTTACTGTTGAAATACTCTCGCTGCTTATGTAATCAGTACATGAGACAAAGCCATGTGAACGGACAAATAGAGGCAATTTTGGGATAGAAGGTAGAAACCGGGGTCCGTAATGGAAGCATATGGGAGGACGGCTGAATAGGATAAAGAGCTGAGAAATCGCCAGTGAAATGAAGACTGACAAAGCTCTACGGCCTATATCCTATAAATCCACCGCGTGTATAGAGCAAGTTCAGGGTAATTCTTTAGTATCTGAAGGATACTCCGTACATCCCCAATAGTCACCGACATGGGATTGTGGCGAAGCGTACATTTTATTATGGGACTAGGTAACCTGAAGAATCTTAGGGAAATCTTCGCCATGTTGTTCATACATCATGTCCATTTCACCCGTTTTACACATACATACATACATAGAGAGAGCAATGTCTGATTTTGTCGCTCAGCCAGCGCCAAGCGTAGACTGCGCCGCCACCAAAAAGCTTGAGGTGCCGGGACTAAGGCGAAAGTAGCGCAGCACAGGCGAAGATAGTCTAGTTGGAGATAGCCAATTCTGGCGGATGACTACCTACTCTAACTGTGCGGCGGAGCATACAGGAGAAAATCACACAACTCTAACTAGATAAGTGTTGTGATATTTCGTTCAATGGAAGAAGCCTCCGCAGGATGCAAGGATATTTTACAGCGTCTGTGTATTAGAATCGTACTTGCAATGACAAATGCCAAAGCAAGAGCTTATGTGATTATGAAGCCTTGCGCGAGATTAGTTTTACTCACCGGCTATATCTAAGAAGAAATATAGACAAAATAGGGCTGTGCGCCTGAAGGCTGTAGATATATGCTTAGTACTCTATTATTAGGCTTAAACTTAATACCAGATCACAACATTGTCTCACATTTCGTAAATCAACGATGCCGGGTTAATTGAAGCTTGTAAACCCATGCATATATGCCAGTTCTGAGCAGCCATCCATATATCCTTAAGCTTGGATGTCTTGAAGAATGGTGTATGTAATACCGCCGGCGGATAATCGACCTAAACTTCCAAACCCTCAAAGTGCTTCAAAATATCAACCAGGTAAAACTTTGTGAGCAGAAGCAGATTAAAGGTCCTAAAATAACCAGTTGGGCTCACAAAGGGCACCAGAAGCCTAGTATTGCTAGTATTAAAGTTGTTGGGGCCCAGAAGGCCGTTTAGGCTGAAGAACAGAGGTTGGCAAAGCAATTGATAGACCCCAAGACTGTGGAGCGTGCTTAAGCCTTGAAAATCACATAGAGGGGTCCTTCAAGTCCTCCAAACTGCAACGGCTCAACTAGGGCTCTCAAAACAGTCGCATTTCAATGCCGAGGGGGCTGATTTATGCAGGTTTAAAATAGTGATGTCAATTTTGGCGATTTGTAGTGCTGCAGCCAAACATACAGTGAGTCGATTGAGACTATACTAATAGCACGTATAGAAGATACCTATGGGGAGCCTGTGGCTACTAGTAGAGGTCGTACTGGGTAAGGTGGTCGTGGTGGGAGGGGCGGCCACAGCAAGGGGGGGTGTAGGGCGTATTTCGGGTGGGAGCGCTATGGAGCCTTAATGGTATATCTGGGTAGGCTGGCGACATGAAATCTGAATTTCTCAGGTGCTTTTCACCTATATTCATTATTCTTATGGTTGGGATGTTTCAACGGTTGGTAAATATACTGAGAATGTCCTGCATGCAACGGGGTTGTGTTGTCGTGAATTAGACCATTGTCGATGATTACGCCATTGGGAATAGTACTTGCACCTGAAACAAATATGCTTGGCTCTGTACACAATTGGTGATTGGGCTGAATGCAATGTGATGAGGGGGTTGGGTGGCGCCATCAAATCTGCCGAGCTCCACCCCTGGCTGATATATTTTTCTGCAGGTCAACGGAATGAGCGGTACATACATATGTACCTACATTGTATGAATCTACAGTACACACGTATGATTAGGTAGCGGTGGGTAGGCTGGCTATGGTAGTGGGGGTTGTGAAACTGTCTGATTAACGGGATCGAGACTACGACGAAGAGCCAGAAATACTCCTATTCACGGAATTGAAGAATTTGATATGGGCTCGTGAATAATCTACTATTCCTAAAGAATAGCAATTGGCAAGCTAAACCACTTCGGTCACTATCATATCATATATCAATAATAAGTATAGTTGAGCGTTCTGCCTAGAAATTCTGAAACAGTCTCGACTGTACAAGGGCTCTGTTCTCCGACGCTGAAGTAAAGGCTACGGAAAAGATGTCAACATTTAGCAAGCAAGAGACTACACCTCGAATGTGATACTTGTATATTTATGGCTGAATTTCCCCTACCGAAAAATCTCCCACTTTCCCTCCTCCACTGCAAAGTCTACAATATTAATTGGTGATGTGGTTCAATAGACAAATAACCGAACTACTCAGGGGCTTTCTGTTATGCACGCCTCTGAGCTTCCAGCAGAGGTTGTACATGAAACTATTGCTACTGCTGAGCGAGACCCTTTTATCACTGCCAATTATATTGGCACATATCATGTCTTTAATGAAAGCAAGCCCTCGAGCCTATATCGAGACTGTCGAGACTGTTTTGCACAACTATCCCAGCAGTGGCGCGTCGTAAACCGTTTCTTTCTTCGGAGGAGCAAAAGACTCGTAGGCTCGCTTGGTGCTTGTAAAGGGTGGTGGAGGGTTATATGGACAGATGAAAGCCCGGAGGAGAAGGTAACCGGCGTCGAGTTTGGAGAATAAGGCACATACCAAGCTTTAAAATGGCCGATATTATGATCGGGATACTATGACCTATAACCGCAAAGACCCTATGACTGTTTTAGATAAAGGGACAATGTCGGGTCTTGAATATATCACTCTAGAATTACTAAGAATGCCATTTGGATTGACATGATGGATGCACTGAGGCTATAAAATATAGGGCACGAGTTCATACATACAGGATGGTTACTGCTCAATACCGAGGAGCTCATATGACTTCTATGTCAAGACCAGCTCAATCTCCAGACATCAATCCAATTGAGATTTATGGCATTATAAAGCACCGGATTAGCAAAAAGAGGGGAGGGAGGTCACACTCTGTTGAGATAACGGAAATTTTAATAGCAGAACGGGAGCTGCCTAAGCAATTAGAGGAATGTATTGCGGCTGATGGAGACTTTACATATACTGTAACTTTTCCTGTATTGGCCTATACTTTATTCTGTACCAATCTATAAGCTGTCTTTGATACACATTATCTAGCTTGTTGCTAGGGTTCAGAGCCAGGCGTTTTTAGCGCTGTCCGACCACTTTTCAGCCCGACTGTACGCTAGTACGTTAGGCAGTATATGTACTCTTGTGCATATACTGCCTAACGTACAGTCAACCAGACTATATGTACTCGTCTATTCCTTACACAAGGCCATAGCTAGGTACCGAGCAAAGCCATCTTAAACCAAAGAAACCACAGCTTTAAGTTCGAGTCTGAGTGGTGTGAGAAAATTTGTGGGCAGAGTTTTCCATTCTGGAGGCTCCGGCAGCCGGCGGTCATCAGGTATCCAGCAACCCGGAGGAGACTATGACCATCAGCCCAATAACCAGCAATCCCAATTACAAGCGCAGGACTCCGGCAAAGGCCCCTCCAATGAGCGACAGCGGTCTGTATCTTCCCTAGTACGTAGCACATTGAGGTCGTTATCCCCCTTCACAAAACCCCCTCGAAGGGCTCCCGAAACAACTTTCACCGGCCATGCACGAACTCCTTTGCAGTCCGACACTGTTATGGTTGTCAGTGATACCCTGGAACCTGCGAGTGGGTGGATTAGTATTGCGGCAGCCTTGAATATGTCCAGCAGTGGATCGCAGGCTTCTTCTGTCAGGCCTACTCATCCCCCACCGGGTACTACTGGTGGCTACATCGTGCCGCATGTACATTGCTCACCTCCTCAGGAGACAGCCTCCGTTGGAAAACTTAATTTTTCAAAAACAGCCATTCCCGCATCAAATCAACAGGATATTGCGACTACTACTATTAATATCGCCCCCATTATTCCTCCAGCTCAAACTCCAGTATTAACCCCCACCAAGGGACGCCAGCCGTTATCCACTGTACCACAGGCAGTACGGGGTACCAATTACATATCCACTCTGTCTCCCTCGATCTCCTCACATCTTTGGCAAAAGACACTTAAGAAAGCCCAGGAAGGTCTTGCCAAATATAAGTTGCCATCTCTTGAACTCGGTAGCCTTCAGTCACAATCGGCAGCGGAAAATATTCAGTCTCTTATTGTGGAACTAGAGACTGCTCATCGAGAGAATAAGGGTAGGCAGTGGCGGTATAAAGATCGGCAGGGGAACGAGATTGTCTGGGTGGAGCGCTTAGGAAAAATTTTGAAAAGTGTGGACAAGTACGCAAAAATTGTGGATACGGCAATACAGCATCATCCGGATATTACATCACTGGTTTGGGCAGGTGCAAAAACTATGCTACAGGTGTGTCATGGTCTCTAGAGGGGAAGCAGCTCACTGATATCTGGCAGGTTGCTCTAAATCATGTTGAAGCGATGGAATGTTTTGAAGTAACAATGGTGACAATTATGAACAAGATGGCAGTATCGGCGTTCTACGCGGGTATCTATACAGGAGCCGGGTTACATACAGCAATGGGAGACACTGGCAAGCTCTACGAAGTTCTGAATATGGCTTTACCGGAGTTATATGCTGCCGTCGTAGTTTTTGCGGTCAAAGCTCGGCAGTATTTTGATGGTAGATGTAAGCTGGCCTTGCATATGATTACAGAAAATGGGGTGCTAAGAATAATTGTTTAGGGGTAAAAAAGGCCGCCAATATGCTGAAGCCATTTGCGGTTGAATTTCAGCCTTTTATTGATGACATCACTGGAAAAGAGAAAATCATTCAAGAATGCGCAGATATGGCCACGATGGAAAGGATTAGAAGTATGTTTATATCGATATGGTATTGCAAGCGCTCAACAGATGCTTACGATGGCACAGGGTCATCCGGGAAAATTGCAGAGATGGGGAATCTTCTCATTGACATGCGAGCAGATATGAAACCGCTGTTTCGGCTCAGTGGTTAGTGCCCTAAACCACTACAGTTTGGAGGGGCGGAGGCAAAGAGGAGCTTGAGCTAACTCGTATATAGAGATCTCAGATGCACTCGTTGAGAATGTTCAGGTGTCGAAAGAAATTCTCAAGAGCAGCCTAAGAGCAGAAGGTATATGGGAACAACTACTGCAATTATTGTCTCCTCTGGAGCCGCTTAAGAGACATGCAGATGTCAAGTCGATGCGGCTTGAAAATACCGGTACCTGGCTACTCGAGCTGGAGTGTTTCCGTAAGTGGTGTGATGTAAAGTCTACAGATGGAAGTGGGCGTATATTGTGCTGTTATGGCATGCCTGGTGCTGGAAAAACAATGATAAGGTACTTCATTCTATTGCCTAATTTGAATCACCTTGGTGTTTAGTTTTTTGCAACCGCCCTCTGTTTTAGTAGCTATTAGCGCTGTTTTGTGTTCATTGTTATACCCCTGATTCACCATATGCAAACATCTAAGGAATTTTTTGAGATACGATCGAGCTACAGCTAATGTTAAGTCGGTTTATAGCTCGCTTGTGATTGACTACCTCTGTTCACAAGTCATCACTAGCAAAACAAGCGTTGTTTGTCTATATGCTGACTATAGAGATTCGAACAACCAAACGCTCGTACACATACTTGGTTCTTTTGTTCATCAATTTTTAACTGGAGCCGGTCTACTTTACATACCAGATCAAGTCATCGAAATACTTAAAGACGTCAAGAAACGGAATGCGAAAGTCGAGCTTGGTGATATTTTGACTATGCTGAAACTTATTTCAGCGCAGCTTGACGGCTCATATCTCTGTATAGATGCCCTCGATGAATTGGAACCACAGACTCGGGGAAAGCTGCTTGACATCCTGAGCAATGAACTGCAGCTCGGGACTAAGACTACTCGGTTATTTTTCACAGGACGGCCACATATGCAAAATGAGGTTCAAAACTACTTTGAAATTCGGCAGGAGCAGGCGGTGGAAATTATTGCTAATACCGCTGATATTCGTCAATATCTCCGCCATAAGATTTCAGAGGATAAACGTGCAAATCCGGATGCAACGAATGAAGCTTTGGAAACCGAAATTCTAGCCGCACTCATGGAACGGTCACAAGGAATGTAAGTATCACAGTTTCTTACGAGCCTACCCATCCTCAAAATCGAACATGCAACCTCATTGCGTGTCTACACACAGCACACAACTGTTCATTGTGAGGATATTGACTGAGCTATCGTCCAAGGTTCCTTCTCCCCGCTTTGCATATCGCCATGGTGCTGGAACAGGTTACGATATCCAAAAGACGGAAAGCACTTGGGACATTGCCCACGCAATTGCATGAGACTTTTGAACGCGTAATTCAGCGGATACAAAAATCACGAAGTCATGGCGAGCTAGGCATGAAAGTACTATTATGGCTACATCTTGCCTATCGACCGCTCAAGCTAGAAGAACTCCAGCATGCCCTTGCTGTGGAACAGGGCGATACTAAATTTGAACTGGACAATATCCCTTCCCGGAAAGCAATCCTGGGCTGCTGTCTTGGGTTGGTTCTGGTTGATGAAGAAACAATGACAGTTCGTTTTGTCCACTACTCCCTGGAGGAATATTTCCGGCTCCAGAGTGGTATACACTTCCCTTACGGTTATAGTGCTGTTGCGGAAACCTGTTTGACATATCTAAACTTCCCCGAGATACGAGAACATTGCAAATCCGGTGTTGAACTCAAGAACAAACTCCGAAATTATCCCTTCCTAGAGTATGCGGCTTGCAATTGGGGCATTTATGCTAAACGCCAGCCAAACGAGACTGTGATGAAGCTAGCACTAATGTTACTCGGGAATGAAAATAAGCTCCCTCCGGCTTCCCTACAAGTCGTATATGGATCAATTACAGGCGATAGGAGGTTCAATTATCGGTATTATTCACCGGATTCCGTTGCATTGCAATTTTCGGGTATTCATGCAGGAGCCTCCTTTGGATTAATTGCTCTCACAAAGCACTGCTGTAAGATGGGGCAAGCAGATTTGCGTGATGATACCGGGCGGACACCGCTATCATGGGCAGCCGCAAGGGGGTACGAGGCTGTAGTGCGGGTGTTGATTGAACGGAATGATGTGGATGTTGATGCAAAAGATAGCAATGGCCGGTCGCCATTGTTATGGGCAGCTGGGGGTGGACACGAGGCTGTAGTGCGGCAGCTGATTGGGCGAAATGATGTTGATGTTGATGGAAAGGATAATGCTGGCTGGACACCATTGTTATGGGCAGCTCGCCATGGATATGAGGGTGTAGTACGGCTGTTGGTTGATCGGAATGATGTGAATGTCAACGCAAAGGACAGTAACTATGGCCAAACACCATTGTCATGGGCAGCTAGGCACGAATGCGAAGCTGTAGTGCGGCTGCTGATTGTGCGGAATGATGTTGATGTCAATGCAAAGGATAACAATAACTTGACACCGCTGTTATGGGCAGCTAGGCGTGGACACATGGCCGTAGTGCGGCTGCTGATTGAGCGGCATGATGTGGATGTCAATACAAAGGACAGTGGGTATAGCCAAACACCGCTGTCATGGGCAGCTAGGAGTGGACACGAAGCTGTAGTGAGGCGGCTGATTGAGCGGAATGATGTGGATGTCAATGCGAAGGACAGTAGATATGACCTAACACCGCTATCATGGGCAGCTAGAAATGAGCACGAGGCTGTAGTACGGTGGCTGATTGAGCGGAATGATGTGGATGTCAATGCAAGGGACAGTACATATGGCCTAACACCACTGTCATGGGCAGCTAGGAACGGGCACGAGGCTCTAGTGCGGCTGCTGCTTAAGCGGAATGATGTGGACATCGATGCAAAGGATAACAATGGCCGATCACCATTGTCATGGGCAGCTAGGAAGGGATACAAGGCTGTCGTGCGACTACTGCTTGAGCGCAATGATGTGGATGCTGATGCAAAAGATAATGATGGCTGGACACCGCTATCATGGGCAGCCGAGGAAGGACATAGGGCTGTAGTGCAGCTTCTAATTGGGCGAAGCGATGTCGATATTGATGAAAAGGATAACGGTGGGCGGACGCCACTGTCATGGGCAGCTGAGAAAGGACACAATGCTGTAGTGCGGCTGCTGATTAAACGGACTGATGTGGATGTCAATGCAAGGGACAAGTTACATGGCCAAACATCACTGTCATGGGCAGCCAGAAACGAACACGAGGCTGTAGTGCGGTCACTGCTTGAGAGGGGCGATGTGGATGTTAATGGAAATGATAACGATGGTCGGTCACCACTGTCATGGGCAGCTGGAGAAGGACACGAGGCCGTGGTTCGGCTGCTGCTTGAGACGAATCATATTGATGTTGATGCAAAGGATGAGGATGACCGGACACCGCTATCATGCGCAGCTGAGAACGGACACGATGCTGTAGTGCGGCTGCTGATTGAACGGACTGGTGTGGATGTCAATACCAGGGACAAGTTACATGGCCAAACACCATTGTCGTGGGCAGCTGAGAAAGGACACGAATCTGTAGTGCAACTTCTGCTTGAGCGGAATGATGTGGATGTCAATGCAAAGGACAGTAAATATGGCCTAACACCACTGTCATGCGCAGCTGAGAGAGGACATTGGGCTGTAGTGCGGCTACTTGTTGAGCGCTGTGATGTGGATGTCAATGCAAAGGATCATTATAACTTGACACCGCTATTATGGGCAGCTGGGGGCGGACACGAGGCTGTGGTGCGGCTGCTGATTGAACGGAATGATGTGGATGTTAATGCTAAAGATTACGATGGCCGAACGTCACTTGTATGGGCAGCGCAGAAAGGAGACGAGGCTGTAGTACGGTTGCTGCTTGAGCGGAGTGATGTAGATGTTGATGCAAAAGAGTGTAATGGCCGGTCGCCACTGCTATGGGCAGCTGGTGATGGACACGAGGCTGTAGTCCGACAGCTAATTGGGCGAAATAATGTGGATGTTGATAGAAAGGATAGCGCTGGCTGGACACCATTGCTACGGGCAGCCCGCCATGGATATGAGGCTGTAGTTCGGTTGCTGATTGAGCAGCATAATGTGGATGTCAATGCGAAGGACAGCAGGTATGGCCAAACACCGCTGTCGTGGGCAGCTAGGAGTGGGCACGAGGCTGTAGTGAGGCGGCTGATTGAGCGGAGTGATGTGGATGTCAATGCGAGGGACAGTAGGTATGACCTAACGCCACTATCATGGGCAGCTAGGAATGGACACGAGGCTCTAGTGCGACTATTGATTGAGCGGAATGATGTGGATGTCAATGCGAAGGATAACAATGGCCGGTCACCACTGTCATGGGCAGCTAGGAAGGGATACAAAGCTGTCGTGCGGCTACTGCTTGAGCGGAATGATGTGGATGTCGATGCAAAAGATAATGATGGCTGGACGCCGCTATCATGGGCAGCCGAGGAAGGACACAAGGCTGTAGTGCAGCTGCTAATTGAGCGAAATGATGTGGATGTTGATGAAGAGGATAACGATGGCCGGTCACCGCTGTCGTGGGCAGCTGGGAGCGGACACCGTGCTGTAGTACGGCTGTTGATTGAGCGGAATGATGCTAATGTCAACGCAAAAGATAGAAATGGCCGGACACCACTGGCATGGGCCGCTGCGGGAAGAAACAGGGCTGTAGTACAGCTGCTTCTCGAGCAAGATAATATAGACCTTGATGTGAGGGACAGCCAAGGCCGAACAGCACTCGACTGGGCTATACTTGTGGGAGATGTATCGGTAATTGAACTCCTTCGGGCAGCCGTAGCTCGTCATGAACAATTGGAGGCTTTGGATTCATGAGCTGTATTTACCTTGAACTCTCTTGGGTTATATACATATATGTAAGTGACCCGGCTTTCCTCTGCCGAAAGAGACCCGTAACTTACGTTCAACAGGTGCATATTGGAAGACTACATTTACACGGTATACAGATTGACACTTGGGTAGTCACAAATAGTAATACATTCGAACTCTGAATATTGTCTGAGTGTCTCCCAGTCGTACTAAAAGTTCCCCTCGTTCAAGCTCCTCCCAATCCCGTGTGGCATGCAGTAAGCCTATCCTCTCCACAATGTAAGCCAGTAGGGTTGAGATCTCCTAGTAGCGCCGCATATTACTGTTGCCACCAGACAATGCCGTATAGAGATAGATAATCGGCTGCGCCAGCGACTCGTAGATAAAGCAATTTTACAGATGAATTCCGGGAAAAATTATCTCCTGAATATTAGACCCCTGACGAAACCGGTCTATGAAAGCGTGCCATGTCTCAATAAAGCGGTCTCAGAAGTGCCATCAATAGGTACTTAAGTATGCACTCTCACAGACATCTTTATAGGCACGAGAGTCAATTCAAACTCCCAAATCCAATATATATTTCGTCAGTTAATCTGTAAGTACTGTATGCACACCCAGCGGCAATCATGTTATGCCTAGATGTATTCTGTCATATACGTAGTCACATTCTTATATATAGAGACTATATGATACTTGAGGTTTTGCGCCCCATGGACTGCATTATTATGACCAAATAAATGTGATATATATGTATCCTTCGCTACTTTACTAAATCCCCGCCTATTATTGCTAGTACCTCTAGCTATCCTAATTGGTATCTGAAGTGCCTAATTTCGAAAGCGCAAGCAAAAGCTACTCTTGCAGTATAAAAATGCCATCACAATGAGTGGCTTGTTAATTTTCTAGTAAATCCAATGAGATTCCTTCGTTTGGTTATATTCACAGATAAATCTCTAAACATTCCTAAGATATACCCTAAAAAAAAGTAATTTAGCATGCAAAACCATGTCATGCTTGAATAGAGTTGGGTTCAAGTGGTGGGATTAAAAACAAAACAAAACCTGAAAGCATTGGGGTAAAGAGCTCAAGGTAAGAGAATAATAGATGTAGCTGGTTTAGATAAAATCCCAAATTGATCAAGTTATTTATTCTACTTAGTTACGTACACCTGCCTTAGATAGTAGATAGCCACACTCAAACTCGGGCTTTTTAACTATAGAAAGAAATTATTCTATGTAATATTAGTGAAAGTGGCTTTTTTTTTTTTTTTTTTTGTAGTATATACGCCTAAAAAGCCAAA
>Ga0307511_10001312_pt1 | contig 26412 bp, 21 predicted proteins | sample 13_EM_MG_FD_200266 | JGI IMG/M metagenome (GOLD analysis project Ga0307511, IMG submission 200266) | Populus trichocarpa ectomycorrhiza microbial communities from riparian zone in the Pacific Northwest, United States - 13_EM | ecosystem: Host-associated > Plants > Roots > Unclassified | place...
CGTCCCCGCATGACGTTGTGAGTCAGATGATCGATGCACGCAAGACCGGCCGTCTCGGTGGATGCAATCGCTTGTTCCGGCCGAAAATCCACATCGTAGATCGATCTGTCGCCGTACAGATCCACCAGGTAGATCAGCGAGCCGCCAATCCCCTCGATGCTCGGAATGTTGAGTTCCATCGGCCCCGCGCTCTGCGGCCCGGGCTTCGCGCCCAGCTCCAGGGCCCGCCGGTAGGCAAACGCAGCGTCCTTGACGCGAAAAGCCATAGCGCACGCCGAAGGACCGTGCGCACGCGCAAAACCCTGGGCGAACGAGTCTTGCTCCGCGTTGATGATGAAATTGACATCACCCTGGGTGTGCAGAGTCACATTCTTCGATCGATGACGCGCGACCACGGGGAAACCCAGCCGCTCGAACAGGGTGCGTAACAGCTGCGGATCCGGAGCCGTGTACTCCACGAACTCGAAGCCATCCGTGCCCATCGGATTCGACAGTGAATCGTTCATATGCTCACCAAATCAGTCACAATTGCCACCATTATACTGCCCCAAAACGGGGCGCTCACCGCCTCTCATGTATAATCCGGCCCCCGTAAATGAGCCCGCCGGGTCGTCCTTTCAACTACCCGGCCCGCAAGTGGCTTGCAGGGGGCATTTTGACCACGGTCGCGCAGTTCGAGATCAAGCATCACCAGTTTCTGGACGCGCAAGGAAGCTTGCGCGAACCCGCGCCCGCCGTGGCGCGCGACAGTGCCGAGCTCATCAAGATGTACCGCCTGATGACCTTGGTAAGGACCTTCGATACCAAGGCCGTGAACCTGCAACGCACCGGCAAGCTCGGGACATACGCCTCTTGTTTAGGTCATGAAGCCACCCACGTCGGTGTCGGCGCGGCCATGCGCCCGGAAGACGTCCTGGCGCCGGTCTATCGCGAGTTCGGAACTCAGCTGTGGCGCGGCGTAAAGCTCTCCGAGATTCTCATTTATTGGGGCGGCGATGAGCGTGGCTGCGACTTCAGCGTTCCGCGCCAGGACTTTCCCTGGTGCATACCCATCGCCTCCCAGATGTTGCACGGGGCCGGCGTTGCGATGGCGTTCAAGATCCGCGGTGAGCCTCGGTGCTCTGTTACTTACATCGGTGATGGCGGTACGTCCGAAGGGGCCTTCTACGAAGGTATCAACCTCGCCGGCGCTCGCGCCCTGCCGGCAGTTTTCGTTGTAGTCAACAACGGATGGGCCATTTCCGTGCCCATCGAAAGCCAGACAGCCACGCGCACACTGGCACAAAAGGCGGTCGCCGCCGGCATACCCGGCGTGCAAGTTGATGGCAACGACGTCATCGCGGTCCGTCATGTCGTCGGCGAGGCCCTCGAGAGGGCGCGCAGCGGCGGGGGCCCAACAGTCATCGAAGCGCTGACCTATCGCTTGAGCGACCACACCACCGCAGACGACGCAAGTCGCTATCGGCCCGCAGATGAAGTGAAGGAGGCCTGGCAACGGGAGCCCCTGCTGCGCATCCGGGCATTCCTCAGGAAGACGGGCGTATGGGACGACCGCCAAGAGGACGAATTGAAATCCGAGTGCACGCGCCAGGTCGAAGCGGCGGTCGACGAGTATCTGAGCGCTCCCAAACCTTCCACGGATGCAATGTTCGACCATCTGTTCGCCAAGCCGCCCAAGAGCCTCCTGCAACAGCGCGAAATGGCTCGCCGCTACGCGAACAAGCAAGAACACTGATCAGGTCCATGGCGAAGATCACGATGTTGGAAGCCATCACCCGCGCACACGCGTGGGAGATGAGTCACGACGCCTCGGTAGTCGTGCTCGGCGAGGACGTTGGCGTCAACGGCGGTGTATTCCGCGCGACGGCGGGCCTGCAGGAACAGTTCGGCAAAGAACGCGTCCAAGACACGCCCCTTGCCGAAGGCATGATTGCCGGAATGTCGATCGGGATGGCCACACAGGGACTGCGCCCCGTGGCCGAAATCCAGTTCATGGGCTTCATCTATCCGGCCATGGATCAGATTGCCAACCACCTGGCACGCTTGCGCAATCGAACTCGCAGCCGCCTGACTTGCCCCGTTGTCATCCGCATGCCGCATGGTGGCGGTATTCACGCTCCCGAACATCACTCCGAGTGCCTGGAGGCGATGTTGGCGCATCACGCCGGATTGCGCGTGGTTTGCCCGTCATCGCCCGCGCGCGCGTACGGATTGCTGCTGGCGGCCATTAGGGACCCGGATCCCGTGATATTTCTCGAGCCCGTGCGCCTGTACAGGCTGACACGCCAGGAAGTCGCGGACGACGGCCAGGCCATGCAACTGGACGTGTGTTACAAATTGCGAGAAGGCACGGATGTCACGATCGTGACCTGGGGAGCGATGACCGTAGAGACGCTCAAGGTCGCCCAGGAATTGGAGCGCGATGATGTCAGCTGCGAGGTCATTGACCTCGCAACCCTCTCACCGATCGACCACGACACTATCCTGGAGTCGGTGGCCAAGACCGGCCGGCTCGTAATCGTTCACGAGGCCCCCCGAAACTGCGGCATCGGCGCGGAAATCGCCGCCACCGTGGCCGAGCACGGGCTTTACGATCTGCACGCTCCCATCAGGCGGGTCACCGGATACGACACCATCACGCCACTATCGCGCCTCGAGTACGAGTACATCCCGAGCGCGGCCCGAATTGCCGACGCCGTGCGCGCAACACTTGCCGAATAGCTGGCCTGAGCTCCTCCATGAAAACCTTCAATCTTCCGGACCTGGGCGAGGGACTCGCCGAAGCCGAAATTGTCCGCTGGCATGTCAACGCCGGCGATCACGTGAAGACTGACGACCCCATGCTCGCAGTCGAGACGGCGAAGGCCATTGTTGAGGTGCCGTCACCCTTTTCCGGCGTCATCAAGGCAACACACGGCAAGCCGGGCGACATGGTTGCCACAGGCGCATTGCTCGTGGAGTTCGAGACTGACAGTCCAGCGGACTCCGGCACCGTAGTGGGCCGCATGCCCACGAGTGATGAAGATTTTCTTGCGGAACACACTTCCAATGGTGGCGGCTCCGGCGCGCTCAGCGATGCTGCGCCGCAAACGAGCCGAGTGAGAGCTGTACCCGCCGCGCGCGCATTGGCCCAGCGGCTGGGCCTCGATCTGGCACAGATCCGCGGCACAGGCCGCGGACAGTTGGTCACCGTCGATGACGTCCTGCATGCATCAACGGCAGCCCGCTCTCCGGGGCCAACAGGTGCTGCGACAGGCACTGATGCACTGGCCGCAGCGGCGCCTGCGGCAATTGCGTCCGTCGCAACCCCATCCGGCGACGCCGAACAACTCCGCGGTCCCCGCCGCGCCATGGCCCAAAGCATGGCCCTTGCGCGTGACAACGTGATGGGTTGCACCCTGTTTGATGATGCCGACCTGCACGAATGGGGCAACGACCAGGACGTCACAAGCCGATTGCTGCGCGCAATCGGCGCGGGCTGCACGGCCGAACCCGGCCTGAATGCCTGGTTCGACGGCGCCGCGCAAACCCGCAGATTGCTCGAGCATATTGATGTCGGGATCGCGGTCGACACGCCCGAGGGGCTGATCGTCCCGGTAGTCCGCAACATCGCAGGACGGTCCTTTGCGGAGCTGCGAGGCGATGTTGACAAATTGAAACGCAACACTCTCGAGCGCACGGTTGCACCCGTTGACCTGCGCAACTTCACCTTCACATTGTCCAACTTCGGCATGATCGCCGGCCGTTACGCGACCCCGGTCGTAGTGCCGCCGGCTGTTGCCATCCTGGGCGCCGGCCGCCTCAGTCACGACGTCGTCGCAACAAAAGGTGGCGCAATCGAGGCGCACCTTCGGATGCCGCTATCGCTCACATTCGATCACCGCTGCGTCACGGGTGGCGAGGCCGCCCGATTCATGGCCGCGGTCATTCGAGATCTTCAGAAAGGCAGTTGATTATGCACGCGCAGGTAACCCCCGAAGACAGCCGTCTTCTGCACAGCATTCCCCCGGCGCGAGTCGCGCTCATCGAGCGGATCGCGCAAGCCACCCCGAAGGGCGCCAAGGCTCAATACAGCCTGCAACAGCGCTTTGTCCGCTCCTATTTCCGTGGAGTAGGCGAAGAGGACCTCGCGGAGCGTACGCCCGCGGTACTCGCCAAGGCGGCAATGGACCATCTCGCCTTCGGCTCGGAGCGCCGGCCCGCCGGACAGTCGCTGGTGCGAGTATTCAACCCGGATCCGCAGCGCGATGGCTTCGAGTCCCCGCATACCGTCGTCATGCTCGTCACCGAGGATGCGCCCTTTCTCGTTGACTCGCTCGGCATCGTCTTCCGGCGAGCCGAAGTTGCAGTCCACCTGATTGTGCACCCCGTGCTGGACGTGCGCCGTGACGGTCGGGGCCGGCTCGTTGAACTCGGATCCAACGGATCCGACAGGACGCATGCGGAATCCTGGCAGCTCTACGAGCTCGACCGCCAGACCGACCCCGCTCAACTCGAGAAGTTGAAGCGCGAGATCGAATCGACGCTCGCCGATGTCCACCTCGCCGTCGAGGACTGGGGAGGCATGCGCGACAAGGTGAAGAGCATCGTCTCCCTGCTCGAATCCAACCCGCCGCCGCTTCCGGCCGATGAAGTCAGCGAAGGACGCCGCCTCCTCGAGTGGATGGAAGGCCGGCACTTTGTCTTCCTCGGCTACCGGCACTACAACCTGGAGCGCGGCTCGAGCGAGGACAAACTCGTCCCCGACACCCGAACGGGACTCGGCATCCTGCGCAATGGCAATCGCGGAACACACCGCTCCGGCACATCTACGCTCCGTGGCGATGTGCGTGCACGCGCGCGCGAGAACGAATTGCTGATCCTGACCAAGGCCAATTCGACTGCGACCGTGCATCGAGGCGAATACCTCGACTATATCGGTGTCAAAACCTTCGACGGGCGCGGCAAAGTCGACGGCGAGCACCGGTTTCTCGGCCTGTGGACCTCCACGGCCTATCACCGCAGCCCGCGCGACATCCCGGTGCTGCGAAGAAAGGTCGAGCGAGTCATCGAGTATTTCGGTCTCGACCCTGCGAGCCACGACGGCAAGGCAGTGTTGAACGTCCTCGAGACCTATCCGCGGGATGAGCTGTTCCAGGCCAGTGTTGATGATCTGATCCGCATCGCACGTGGCGTGGTCAATCTCTACGAACGTCGCACAGTGCGGCTGTTAGTCCGTCGTGACCCGTATCACCGCTTTTATTCGTGCCTGATCTATGTGCCGCGCGACCGCTACAACACCGAAGTGCGCCAGCGCATCGAGCGGATCGTCCTCGAAGGTTTCGCCGGTAAGAGCGTCGAAACCCAGGTACAGATTTCCGGCTCCAACCATGCCCGCGTGCATGTAGTCGTTCATACCGATGCCGATTCCCGCCCCAAGGTTGACCTGGCGGTGATCGAGGGCAGGATTGCCGACGCGGCGCTGACATGGGCAGACCGTCTGCGCGATGTAGTCGTGGAGAACAAAGGCGAGGCAGCCGGAATCACCCTTGCCAATCGTTATCGCCGTGCCTTCCCAATGGCTTATGAGGAAGACGTCGACCCTCGCGACGCGCTCGGCGATCTCGCTGACCTGGAAGCGCTGCGCGAGCAATCCGCGCCGCTTCCCGATACCGCAAAGGCCGGCGCGCTGCGATTGAGCCTGCATCGCCCGCCCGCGCAAAAGCCCGAGCGAGTGCACCTGAAGGTCGTCAAGCTCGGCGAGCCCGTACCGATCTCGGACCTGCTGCCCATGTTGGAGAACTTCGGGCTGCGGGTCATTTCCGAGCGCCCCTACGAGCTCGCCTGGCCCGAGGGCGGCGCGGCCTGGATCCAGGATTTCGAGCTCGAGCACCGCGACCGGCTGCGCATCGAGATTGCGAAGGTTGAAACTGACTTCACCGACGCATTCCTGGCCACCTGGCGCGGCGACGTAGACAACGACGGCTTCAACAGGTTGTTGTTGGTCGCGGGCCTCAAGGCACGCGAGATCGTAGTGCTGCGTGCCTATTGCCGTTACCTGCTGCAGACGGGCGTGCCGTTCAGCCAGGTGTACATGGAACGGACGCTGGCTGGCAATCCGGCCATAGCGCGGAACCTCGTCCGGCTCTTTGAGCGGCGGTTCGATCCCGAGGCGGCACAGTCCACCAAGGGGGCCGCCAAGGGCATTCAGCGCGACGGCGACAAGCTGGTCGCACAACTGCGCACCGACCTCGATGCCGTCGTGAGCCTGGACGAAGACCGCATCCTGCGTGGTTACCTGAATGTGGTCGAGGCAACGCTGCGGACCAACTTTTATCAGGTTCTGAACGGCCGTCCGAAGAGCTATGTCGCCTTCAAACTCGATCCGTCCAGGATTCCCGATCTGCCCCTGCCCCGTCCGAAGTTCGAGGTATTCGTCTACAGTCCGCGGGTAGAGGCGGTGCACCTGCGCATGGGCTACGTCGCTCGTGGCGGCATCCGCTGGTCCGACCGTCGCGAGGACTTTCGCACCGAGATTCTGGGGCTCATGAAGGCTCAGAACGTCAAGAACACCCTGATCGTTCCGGTTGGAGCCAAGGGGGGATTCGTCTGCAAGAAGCTTCCCAACGGCACTCGCGAAGAGGTGCAGGCAGAGGTCATCGCCTGCTACCAGACCTTGATCCGCAGCCTTCTGGACCTCACCGACAACATCGTAGCCGGCAAGATCGTGCCGCCGCCGCGTGTGATACGCCGTGATCCCGACGATACATACCTGGTTGTCGCGGCTGACAAGGGCACGGCAACCTTCTCCGATATCGCCAACGCAATCTCCTTGGAGTACGGGTACTGGCTGGGTGACGCCTGCGCATCCGGTGGCTCAGCCGGCTACGACCACAAGAAGATGGCGATTACGGCTCGTGGCGCCTGGGAGTGCGTCAAGCGCCACTTCCGCGAAATCGGCGTCGACATCCAGAAGAAGGACTTCACGGTGGTCGGCATCGGCGACATGTCGGGTGATGTCTTTGGCAACGGAATGTTGCTGTCACGGCATACCCGGTTGCTGGCAGCATTCGATCACCGCCACATCTTCCTCGATCCGGCCGCTGATGCGGCAATCTCCTTCGCGGAACGCGAGCGCTTGTTCGATCTGCCGCGCTCGAGTTGGGACGACTACGACCGTAAAAAGATCTCGAAGGGCGGCGGAGTGTTCCCGCGCACCGCGAAATCGATTCCCCTGTCGCCCGAAGCCGGCGCCCTGCTCGGAATTCAGGCAACCGCCGCTGCACCCAACGAGATTATCCGCGCTATTTTGCGCATGCCGGCAGACCTGCTCTGGAACGGCGGTATCGGCACGTACGTCAAGTCGAGCGAAGAGTCCAATGCCGAAGTTGGCGACCGAACCAATGATGCGGTTCGCATCAACGGGAGTGACCTGCGCGTCAAGGTGGTCGGCGAAGGTGGCAACCTGGGTTTAACGCAGCGCGGGCGCGTCGAGTACGGACTCGCTGGCGGGCGCCTCAACACTGACTTCATCGACAACTCCGCCGGTGTGAACACGTCGGATGTCGAGGTCAACATCAAGATCCTCCTCAACCCTCTGATGCAGGCAGGCAAGCTGACGCGGGGCGAGCGGAATAAGCTGCTCGCACGGATGACTAACGAGGTTGCAAGCCTCGTACTGCGCAACAACTACCTGCAGAGCCAGGCGATCAGCACACTCGAGCTGCAGGCTCGTGCGCGCCTGCCCGAATACCAGTACCTGATACGCTCACTGGAACGATCCGGAGATCTCAATCGCGCCCTGGAATTCCTGCCGGCCGACGATGAGTTGGCCGATCGGCGCAAGCGTGGCGCCGGCATGACGCGGCCGGAGCTGTCGATCCTGTTGGCGTACAGCAAGATCTGGCTGACCAATCATCTGCTCGCCTCCAACGTTCCGGAGGATCCGTACCTGTCATCGGAACTGATTCGCTACTTCCCCGAACCCGTGCAGGAGCGTTTCCCGCGCGCAATCTCACAGCATCGGCTGCGCCGGGAAATCATCACCACAGCGACGACAAACAGTCTGGTGAACCGCATGGGTCCGGCCTTCGTGCCGCGCGCCCAGGAAGACACGGGCGCCGAGCCGGCGCAGATTGCGCGCGCCTACACGGCGGCACGCGAGATATTCGACATGCGCAAGACCTGGGCCGAGATCGAAGCGCTCGACACCAAGGTCCCCGCGAAGCTGCAATACTCGATGGCATTTCAGACGAGCAGGCTGTTGCGCCACGTAACCTATTGGCTGCTGGCACATCGCAAGCAGCAGCTGCAGGTCGACGCCGCTGTGACGGAATTCCGCAAGGGCGTCCGTCAGCTCGAAGCCGAAATTGTCGAGGTGCTGGGCGGCTCGGATCGGGATCGCTTCGAAAAGGTTCGCAAGGAACATGTTGACGCAGGCGTACCAGCCGATCTGGCGGCCCGCATCGCAAGCCTGGCCGCGCACAACGCCGCCCTGGACATAGTCGAAATCGCCACCACCCACAAGGTCGGTGTTGCCGAGGCCGCCCGCGTGTATTTCGAGATCGGCGCGCGAGTGGGACTGGACTGGTTGCGCGACCAGATCGAGCAATTGTCGGTCGAAGGTCCCTGGCAGGCGATTGCTCGTACAGGCCTGCGCGACGGGGCGATGCGGATTCATCGGCGCCTGGCTGAACGAGTGTTATCACGTACGGATCAGGGCGCTGCCCACGCTCGCGTCACCACGTGGCTCGAGGCCGGCGGTGAAGATCTCGCCCACTGGCAGCGGACGCTTGCTGAAATGCGCGCTTCCGGTGCAACCGATTTCGCGTCGCTGTCGGTTGGCGTGGAATCAGTGCGGAAGCTCGCGGACTAGGGCGTGGACGTTGTGCTATATGGGGCATGACTCGTAGCACAGCACAGTGAGGAGAGGCCTGTATGCCCGGGAAACTGATTCTGGTTCGCCACGGCCAGAGTATCTGGAACGTGGAGAACCTGTTCACCGGCTGGCACGACGTTGACCTGTCGGACCAGGGCCGCACAGAAGCGGCGCAGGCCGGCCGCGAGCTGCTGAAGGAACAGCTCGCGATCGATATCGCGTTCACGTCGGTCCTGAAGCGTGCCATCCGCACTCTGTGGCTGATTCTCGACGAGATGGACCGGATGTGGATTCCCATCGAGACCTCATGGCGGCTCAACGAGCGTCACTACGGCGCCCTGCAGGGACTCAACAAGGCGCAGACAGTCGAACAGCACGGCGAGGCCCAGGTGAAGATCTGGCGCCGCAGCTATGACATTCCACCGCCCGCTCTGGACCCGAGTGATCCACGGCACCCGAAGTTCGACATACGTTACAAGGGCGTGGACGTTGCCGAGCTACCCGCCGCTGAGTCGCTCAAAGATACGTTACAGCGCGTACTGCCCTATTGGCACAGCAGGATCGCTCCGGAGCTGCGGGCCGGACGCAACGTGATGGTGGCGGCGCATGGCAACAGCCTGCGCGCCATGGTCAAGATGTTGGACAACGTACCTGAGAAGGATATCGTCGAGCTCAACATTCCGACCGGTGTGCCCCTGCTCTACGAGTTGGATGCGAAGCTGACGCCGGTCAGCAGCCGGTACCTCGGTGATGCGGACGCCATTGCAGCCGCAGCCGAAGCCGTGAGGCGTCAAACCGAGAAAAAATAGCGCCAGTATGGGTTCGGTCAGCCTTACGCTGCCCAGCCGTCGTATCTTCCGCCAAACTCCTCAGCCAGCGTCGTCAACCGCTGACTGAGAGCCTGCATGTCAGGCACGATCAGCCGCATCGACTTGGATGCGTGCAGGCTGAACGGCAGATCGGTCTTTTCCGCCATCGGCTTCGCGTCAATACTGAACCCGTCGGCCTCGAGCCGCGAGCGCACGGCCTGAACCGCTGCCTCATCCGGCAGCGCGATGAAGAAATCGACCTTGTACTCGTTGAACGGCGCGTAGCCCTTCGAGCGCAGCTGCTCGATGATCTTCGCGTCCCAACTCTCCTGCTTCGTGCCCTGGATCTTGCGCAGCTTGAAATAGATTCGCGCGATGATGATGGCAGCAGCGATGACAAACGTGACAATGACCCAGGTCATGTCTCGTCGCTTGCGTTGCTGAGGAGCTCCCGGCCATCGCGTCCCAGACTGCCGCGCCCGGAGGAAAATTCAGGTTTGCGCTTCTCCAGGAAAGCATTGATGCCTTCCACTCCCTGCTCCGTGAGTGACTGCGACGCAATCGTTTCGCTCTCGAGCACCATCTGCGACTCGAGGCCCGCAAGCGAGGCCGCCAACAGGCGCTTCGTCCTGCCAAACGCCTGCGTGGGCCCGGCCGAGAGGCGCTCGGCAATCCGTAGAGCCTCCTCCAGCACCTGTGAGTCCTCAACCACCGAGTTGACCAGCCCCCACTCGAGCGCTTCGCTGGACTTCAGCACGCGGTTTAGCAACATCAACTCCATGGTGCGCTTTATGCCGACCGTACGGGGCAGCAGGAACGAAGTGCCGCCGTCCGGAGTCATTCCAATTCCCGTGTAGGCGAGATTGAACCGGGAACTCACGCCGCACACGGCCAGGTCTGCCATGGTTACCAGCCCGACGCCGGCACCGGCCGCAGTACCGTTGACGGCGGCTATCACTGGCGCATCCATCCGCACGAAATGCGAGATCGCAGAGTGAAGATAGCCGGTCAGCTCGCGCAGATAGCCCTCAGAGCCGGCGCCGCGAGCCGCGATCGCACGCAGGTCGCCACCGAAACAGAACTGACGGCCTGCCCCGGTCAACACCACAGCCCGCACGGCCGGGTTGCGGCCGCAGGTCATGGCGGCCGCCAACAAATCCATGCCCATTTCCAGGTTGAGCGTGTTAGCGCTATCGGGCCGATTGAGAGTCACGAGCGCGACCGCGCCCCGGGTCTCGACTTGAACGCTGGGTGTGGACATGCTGTGTTCCTTAGCGCTATTCGTCCGGCGCGATCGTGACGCGCAGACCCGCCAGCTCGTTCGTGAATTCGATCTGACAGGAGAGCCGGGAATTCTGATGGTGGTGCGACAGCTCGGTGAGCAGCTCACGCTCATCCGACATAGGCGCGGGCAATTTCGACGTCCACTCGGGGTCCACATACACGTGGCAGGTAGCGCAGGAACACATGCCGCCGCATATGGCCGCGACACCATAGTCGAGCTCACGAAGCGTCTCCATGACTTTCAGTCCAGGCTTCGCATCCACTTCATGCTCGACCCCGTCGCGATCGACGACACGCAAAAGCGCCATGAAATTACCTCTGATTGTGAGTGGGGACTCGGGCACGGAGGGACCCGAGCGGGGGCTAGTTTGCCGATTCGAGACGCGAGGCGCCAGTCAAGGAACCAGGCGCCCCTCTAACTGGCCCCAGAACGCCAGTCCCCGCTGGGGACGTCACCGCTCCCCGCTGGGGACGTCACCGCTGCCGCGGCTCCAGTGCCGCGGCTCCAGTCTTCAAGGGTGCGCGGCAGGCGCATCGATAAACGGTGCTCGGCGTCGATCTCCGCGTCCGTTGGCGGCAGGCGCAAGCGCCGTTCTCGGTACCAGAGATACGTGTGGAGGTCGAAGAGCCAAACGGACGCGGCGAGCTGCCTGGACGTAACCGCTTCGAGCCCCGAGTGCTGCAGGAGGACAGACGCGTACGGCCGGGCAGATTCGTGGTACGACAGTATGCAGGCGATATCCAGTAGAGGGTCGGAAACGGCGGCGCACTCCCAGTCGATCAGAACCAGCCCTCGTGGGCTTTCGATGATGTTCGAGCCGTGCAGATCGTGATGGAGGATGGCGGATGGGCGTTCGGCGGCGGCGGAAATGCGCCACGCCGCTGCCGCACTGCTCAAATAACGGGCCCAATTCGCGGCCGGATCGCGGATATGAGCCGCGAGTCGCTCACCGTACCCGTTAAGTGCCTGCAGCAAGTCGAACCGGCCACACTCCGGTGCCGGCAGTTCGTGCAGGCGCCGCAATGCCACCCCCAGAACCGCAAGCCGCTGCGGGTTGGCAAAATCTGGCTCTGCCCACAGTCGCCCGGCAACGTATTCCGATATTGACCAGCGGTCATTCGCTTGCACGACTCGCGGTGCTATACCCGCTTCGGAGGCGATCCGATGCAGCTCCCGCTCGACAGATCGGTCCGACGTGAGCCATGCGTCCGGCCCCCGACTCAGCCGCAACACAAACCGCCCGGCAGGCGTGGATACCTCGTAGCTGCGATTTACGCTGCCGCCGGGCAACTCAGCCGTCTCAATAGCGGGACTATAGCCAGGCACGTGTGCCAGGGCTTCGGCGAGCATCAGCCCGCGGTCAGCGGGGTCCGATAGGTCTTCAACCATCTCATGAATCCGACGGCGGAAACGCCTACATAGACCACGGACAATAGCGCATACAGATAGAGGCCTTGGCTGCCGAATAAAAAGCTCAGTACCGAGTCGATAAAGATCCAGTACAGCCAATTTTCGAGCTTGACGCGAGCCTGCAACCACGTCGCATACAGACTGCCCCACGTAGTGAACGAGTCCAGAAAGGGCCACGCTGCCTGAGTCTGGGTGGCAAGCCAACGCGCGGTGAGCGCACTGATGAGCACGACGGCTGCGCACGCCACCAGGTGCCCACGGATCGGCCAAGTGCTCACGACAAGGGTGCCTTGTGCCTCCTCCTCCCGTGTCCAGTACCACCAACCGTAAGCCGAGATCACGACGTAATACACCTGGAGCGCCGCCTGCATGGGCAACCGCGCGTTCAGCGCCAGGTAGATCAGGATCGCGGAGCTCAACCCGCCCGTCACCCAACACCAGCGGTTTCGCTTGATGGCCAAAAACGCATAAGCGAGTGCCAACGCAACGGATGCGGCTTCGAGCAGTGACGTTGTCGCCAACCCGCTCCAAACCGCATCCATTGCGTGCTCCCAGTCGGTCACGTAGCCGCCAGCGGCCCTAAGACCTTCATGACAAACACGGCCTTGTCGTTGCTCTCGAACGTGACGCGCAGCTCGCGAGTCAGCGCGCCGAATACGGCCTCGTAGGGGCCGAATACCTGGGTGCTCAGGCTGTTCGTCACTACTTTGAGCCGCGGGTCGGCATTCAGCCGGTCGATGAAGTCCTTGATCGGCGGGATGTACTGCGCGTTGAGCGGATACAGACTGAGCTCGACTGCGATGTCCATACAGGCTCCTGGCTAGAAGAAATAACTGAGATTCGCGCCCCAGGCGCGCGGGTCACCGAGTTGGGTATAAAGCCGGTTGACCGGCGGATCCGCGAGAAAGTCCTGCGGCGCGTCCGAGAAGTAGAACCCGCGCACGGCATACCTCTTGTCGAGCAGATTGCGGCCCCACACGCTCGCGGACCATTTGCGTGCCTGCCAACCCATCCGGCCATTGACGAGCCCATATGGCCTGGAGGTTGTCGAGTTGGGCGGCAGGTCGAAGTAGTAGGATCCCATTCCCGTCACATCCACTCGCGCGAACGGACCGCGCGGATCGCGATAAGTCGCACTGACCGCCGCCTGCCAGGCCGGTGCGTTCGGTAACGCGCGATCCGGCAAAACCTCCGCGTCCTGAACAAACCCGTGATAGCGCGTTTGCAGCAAGCCGAGCGATGCCGCGACAGTGAGCGTCCGGGTCGCTTGCCACTGCACCTCGCTTTCCAACCCATAGTTGAATCCGCTGTCGGCATTGCCCGTGAACAGAACAAACGTGTTCGGATCACTGGGGTCGAGCTGCTCGCTGGTCTTGACCTGCAGCGACCTGCGCCGCATGTAGAATACGTCGCTGCTCACGCGCAGAGTGTGCTCGAACAGCTCCGCCTTATAACCAACCTCGAAGTTGAGGTCGGACTCCGGATTGAATTGGATCTGGCCGGGCAGCAGCGGCTCGCTGAGATTGAAGCCGCCTGCCTTGTAGCCGCGGCTCACGGTCGCGTAGACGCTCGCATTGGAAGCCCACTTGCGGGTGAGCGACGCCGCTCCTCCCCATAGATTATTGGAAGGGCGGAAATCATGCGCAGAGTCGGGGTTCAGGATGACATCTGCATAACGGGCCGTCCAACGCTCGCCGCGTAAACCAACAGTCCAGTGCCACTGCCCGGCCAGCTCACCGTCGAGCTCGCCAAAGACCGCACCCGTTCGCGACTGAAAATGGCTGCTGGTCAACGTAGACGAAATGGGCGGGACGTCGCCGCCTTGCGCAGGGTCGAAGAAAATACCGGCGCTGTCTTCGTTGAGGCTTTCGTGCAATTGCTGCCCGTACACACCCACCAACCAGCCGAACCCGTGCTCGGTGTCCGTTGCCAGTCGTGCTTCCAGGCTCTGGGTGGTCCGATCCCGGTTCTGCACATCGGTGTAGTCATAGAGGTAAGGAGCCCAGAGAATGGGGTTTCCCCAGTCACCGTCAAAGCCATACTTGACCCGGCTATCGGCATAGCTGCCGATGACAGTGGCAGTCGCCGGCCCGATCCCGGCCAGTTCTATTCCGGAAAGGGCCAGGCGCAGTGATGCGCCGGTGGAATGCTGCGAGTCGACTCCAGGATTGTCCGACTGGGTGTTGCGCGAGCCGTCGAGCGTGAAGGCATCGTAACCATTGTCGATTTGAACGTGCAGCAGGCTCAGGTCCACCCGCAGCCGACCGGACGGCTGATAGCGCCATCGGCCACGCAATGTTAACTCCCCGCGGCGGTCGGTATCGTTCCGGTTCAGGTACACATCGCGGTAGTAACCATCGCTCGTGTAGTGCTGCGCAGCCAGCCGGAACGACGAGTCGAGAGCCGGAACAGGACCCGTCAGCACGGCGCCATAGGAACGCTCGCCGGCGTTGCCTGCGCCCAACTCAACGTGTCCGCCTGCTGTATCTGCCGGCTCTGCGCTTTGTGCGTAAATGAGACCGCCGAGCGCATTGGCCCCATAGCGCAACCCCTGCGGGCCGCGGAGCACTTCGATGTGGTCGACATCGAACAGGGTTGCGGCGCTGCCCAGACCGCTGAAATCGATGTCATCTATGAGCAGACCCACGGACGGATTGGGCGCACCCTGATATTGTTCGAGCTCACCGATGCCGCGAATCTGAAAGTACCGCGGCCGCGAGGTGTCACCGGCCCAGTTGAGATTCGGTACGAGCGCGAGCACATCTTCCAGGTGCTCCTGCCCCGCCTCTCTCAAGGTCGTGGCATCGAGCACCGACACGCTTGCCGGAACATCCAAGGCGGGTGCTGGTCTGAAGGTGCCCGTGATGACGACTTCATCAAGCGCTGGCTGGGACTCGGGGGAAGTCGCGAGGGCTTGGTATGAAACGACTAGAAGAAAGATGCAGACGAGGCTTCGCAAGATTACCTGCTCCCTACGCCGGTACTAACCGGATCAGGTTCAACGGGTTCGCCAGCGAATACCGGCGTCTCAGGTCCTGCGGCGGACCACCCCAAGGTTTGTGCGCGCGTATGTTAACACGGTGCTTGCGCCGTGTGCGCTACTTCAAGCAAAGGTTTAGACTTCACTCATGACAAGAAAGATTCAGGTTCACCAGGTAGATGCCTTCACGCGCGATCGCTTCACCGGTAACCCAGCCGGGGTCGTGCTCAACGCAGATGGACTCTCCGAAGCACAGATGCTCGCCATTGCCCGCGAGCTCAACAACGCCGATACGGCATTCATTCTTGCGCCCGACAACAGCGAGTACGGAGTGCGTGCGCGCTTCTTCACGCCCAGAACCGAGGTCGGTTTCGTTGGCCACGCGACGGTGGCAGCGCACTATGTACTGTCGCGGCGGGCCAGTGCACCGCGACACGTCCGGCAGAAGTCAAAAGCGGGCGTTGTAGATATCGAGGTCAGAGGTGTTGAGGAGGATCGCAGTATTGCGATTCGCCAGAGCACGCCTCCCATGGGCCGCGAGTTGAATGATCGCGAGCGCCTCGCTGTACTCGACGCGCTTGCGCTCGCTACCGATGACCTGGACCCACGCTGCCCGCTGCGTATTGTCGGATCGAGCAGCACGCGCCTTCTGATTGGCGTGCGCAGCGAAGAAGCTCTCAAACATCTGAAGCCTGATTTCAACCGGCTGACCACGTTGTCAGCGCAGCTGGGCGCGGCCGGCTACTTCGTGTTCACACTCGCAACGACCGGTGGCAGCCACCTGACCGAATCGCGAATGTTCTGCCCGGCGCTCGGAATCTCGGAAGATCCGGTCAGCGGCAACGCGCATGGCCTGCTCGGCGTCTATCTTGCGCATCACGGCTTCCTGCCGCGAAACGAGCCGCGTGTTTCGTTCAGCGGCGTGCAGGGGCATCAACTGCATCGGCCCGGGCGCGTGAACGTGGAGCTCGAAATCAAGGACGGCGCCATCGAAGGGGTCTGGATCATCGGCCAGGCCGTATCGATCTTCGAGACAGAAATCGAGATCTAGCGCGGCGCGCTTCGATTCCAAGTAAACGGCGCATAAATTCAATGCGTGGGGCCACGGGTCCCGGTTAAAGTGCGCCCCTGGCGATGCGAACTGAAAAACACCCCCAATGACCGAACCCCGTTTCGAGCCTGTCATGCCACTCAGCGACATCCCCCAGGGCAGCATGCGCCCCGTCACGCTCGCAGGGCGTGAGATCGTGATCTGCCACACTCGCGAAGGGGTCTATGCGCTCGACAACATCTGCACGCATGCGCATGCAAGGATGTGCGAAGGCCGTCTGCGGGCCACGCGCTTGGTATGCCCGCTGCATGGCGCCTCGTTCGACATTCGCGACGGCAAGGTGTTGGGACCGCCCGCCGTCCTGCCACTGCCTACCTTTCAGGTGCGGGTTGTGGAGGGGACAATCGAAGTTGCTGTCTGAGCCGCCAGATCAGCCACGCTGCCGGGAGCGCCACGCAGGCCCCGGCCAGAAACGGGGCTTTTGAGCCCAAGGCCGCATACATCGGCCCGGAAGCAAACGGGCCAATGACTCGCGCGAGACTGCTGCTCGATTGATAAGTACCCATGACCGCGCCCCGGTCATGCGTGTCGGACTGTTTGGAAGCCAGCGCCGAGTTGCTCGGCGTAAACGCTCCGACTCCCATTGCGCACAGGGCGAGACCCAGCACCGTAAATCCAACACTGGGGCCCTCGGACGCGATCAACAGCCCGATCACGAATGTCAGCACGCCGATGATGGCCAGCTTTGCCTCACCCAAACGCGGCACCAGCACACGCACCAATACGCCTTGCGTGAGTACCGCGAGAGTAGCGACGCAGAAGAGCAGCAGGCCCACTGTACGTGGACCGAAACCGTACTTGTCCAGAGCCCACAGTCCGAGAATCGAGTCCAGTATGGATTGAGCCGTGATCACGAGAAGGGCTGCTGCAGCAATCAGACGCAGCGCGGGTCGCTCCAACAACAACCTGATCGGACCCGCGCGCGGGCCGGCGCGTCGTCTCGCTCTGAGCTGCGGCGTGTTGCTCTCGGGGAGCATGAAAGTCACCAATAATATGGCCAACACGCTCAAGCCTGCCGACACGGCCGCCGGTAACAGGAAACTCGCTGTCCGCAGGTCGTTGCCCGCCAACACACCGCCGATTGCGGGACCCACTGTGAACCCGATCCCGATAGCCGCGCCGATGAGGCCGAGGGAGGCTGCCCGCTGCTGCGGCTCACTCACATCGGAAGCATAGGCAAACGCCGCTGAAATGTTGCCCGCCATGAAGCCGCCGACCATGCGCGATACCAGGAGCCACCCGATGCTGGTGGCGAATCCGAGGATCAGGTACGAAATACATGCGCCCGCAAGACTCGTCATCAGGATGGGACGGCGGCCGTAGCGATCGCTCAGGCTGCCCCAGAACGGCGCCGCGACCAACTGGCACAGCGAATACGCGCCCATGATGGGCGTAATCCATTGGGGCGGCGCGTTGAAGCGCACGCCCATGTACGGCACCAGCGGAATCAGGATGCCGAAACCGAGGATGTCGATTACGCTGACGATGAACAGAGAGCCGAGTCGCGCTTTCATCAAGGGCGCATCAGTGATTCGGAACGATCTGCCGGATATCTGCGCCCGGCCGCGCGGCAGCAGGCAGGAAGTCGTGCGCCCCCCGGATGATGAGGTTGGGAATGCTGCCATCATCCCAGTCGGAGGCGGGTTGACCGCCGGTCCGCAGGATGGCGAGCTGCATCGAGGGCACCAGCCACAGTCGATTACCGCCGCCCTCGACCACAAACACGTCGCTGGTTGCGTACGGCGACATTCCCTGCCCGGTGTGCGCGCCCAAGCGCAGATAGGAGCCATAGTCGGGGTTGCTCTTCACCGGCTGCAGCAACTCCGGCACCCAGCGCGGAACAATGACTTCATCGCCCTGGTAGTTACCGTTCTGCAGAAGAAGCTCGGCAACGCGAAGCCAATCCCCCTGACGTGCGAAGAATCCCGCATCCACGTGCGCATCCCCGCCTGGGCTGTCGAGCCATATCGAGGCATTCCCGGCGCCGATGCGTGCCCAGATCGCCTGTGACAAGTACTCCGCGTATGGCTGCCCGGTGGCCCTGTGAACGACGTATGCGAGAAGATCAGGGTCAACACTCTGATCGAGCCAGCGCTGACCGGGCGGTGCTTCCGATGGAAGATTGAGATACCCGCTGATGGAGTTCGTGCTGTACGGCGACGTTGTCGATCCGAGCCCGCTCGACATCTGCAGCAGATTGCGTACGGTGATCTCGCCTCGTGGATCCTTGCTCCAGGCCGGAATGAGGTAGCCGATCGGTTCGTCCGGCCAGCCGATCTTGCGGTCGGAGATGGCCACGCCCGTGGCGAGTGCGGCGACCACGCGGCCGAGCCCTGCCGATTCCACCACCGTGTCGAGATTCGCTCCCTGCCAGTATTTTTCGAAGACGATATAGCCGTGGCGCGTGACGATTAGCGCGCGGCTTTGCTGCTTTTCCGCGTAGTCGGCAGCGGCCTGCAGGGCTGCGGCATCAAGCTGTTCGGCTGCGGGGGTTTCCCGGGGTGCGGGAGGCTGGTTGCCACCTTGCACTACGGCCCGTGGCGTATAGAACGCCTGAGGCAACTCGCCGCTGCCGTGCGCCGCGACGGCCACACGACGCAACCAATATAAAGGCTCCCGCGCAATCACCAGAACCGCGGCAACGACGACCGCCAGCGCGATCCACTTCATCAGGGTCTTCAATTTCCAGCCTCCGGCTGATCCGCAGGAATCGCGGCGGACGATCGTACCGGACCGCAATAGATCGCGCGTCCGCCCGCGAGCTCGAGCTCGTGAGTCACGCATCCGGGCCACTCTGAGCGGTAGTGCGTCGTCATGACGACGGCGGTTCCAGACGCCACCATAGTCTCGACATGAGCCATTAAACTTAATCGGGTAGGACTGTCCACACCGGAAAAAGGCTCATCCAGAAGCAGCAGGCTCGGCCGGCACGCCCACGCCCGGGCGAAAAGCACACGCCGAAGCTGTCCATACGACAGCTCTCTGAGCGTCCTGGACACCAGATCCGACAGCCCAAAGAATTCGAGCGCGCGGCTCGCCGCCGACCGGTCCGCCGCATTCGGCGCATCATTGAGCCCAATGCTCGCGTGACGTCCCGACTGAACGACGGCTGCCACGGTCAGCTCCTGCGGATGATCGGATTGTAGGTGCGGGGCGACAATGCCGACTTTTCGCTTGAACTCCTGTAGCGGCACACCGGGCACGATGCCGGCACGCTCGATGCGGCCGCCGCTAGCCACGCCGTGATCGCCATACAGCATGCGCAAAAGCGTGGTCTTACCCGAACCATTGTGTCCGTGGACTACCCAGCAATTCCCCGCACGAACTTCGAACGAAAGGTTCTCGAGCACGTGATGCTCATCGAGATACACGGATGCACGGGTGAGTCGCAGCAGAGGGCCTCCGGCTCGTCGGCGTGAGCCAGGCTTCGGCAACTTGCCCGCGCTGAGCTTGCCCGCAGAAGCCGGCTCCTCCTTGTTCAGCCATTTGCGCAGGGGCGCATTGCGCAACACCCCGCGATACACCACACGCCCTTTCTCCAATACGAGCGCATGAGTAGCCGACGCCGGCACGTCCTGCATCCGGTGAGTAGCCAGGACCCAGGGCAGATCGGATCGCTTCGTATCGTAAAGCCAACGCAATGCACGCCCATGGTTGGTCTCATCGAGGCCGCTCAGCAATTCGTCCAGTAACAACAACTTCGGTTGCGACGCCAGCACCCGGGCCAGCAGGGTCAGGCGCCGCTCGCCGTAAGAAAGCGACAGGAACGCACGGCTTGCGAGCGGCGCAATGGCCAGCCGCGCCAACAACGTGGCAATCCGGCGGCGATCGGCAACACTCAGCGGATTCAAAGGGATGTCGGTACGATACAGGCCAGTGCCGACAATCTGCTCCACCGAATGATTCCAACCGTAACGCTCGTATTTGTCCTGGCGTTCGGGCCCGACATACCCGATCTCTTCCTTCACCTCGAACGGCGAAGGAAAAATCTCATCGCGCCAGCGATACGTGCGCGAGCTGTTTGCCACGGCCGACGGCGACTTGGTGTCAGCGGGTGTCGGCCAGACGGCTCCTGCAATGATCTTCAGCAGCTGAGTCTTGCCGGCCCCGTTACCGCCCGCCAGCACCCAGCGCTGACCGGGTTTCACGGTCCAACTCACATCATCGAGAACGATGCGCCCCTGTCGCGCGAGCGCCAGGTGTTTGAGGCGCACTTCGACATGGCGAGAGTCCGACTTTCCGGATCGCCGCATTGATTCACAGTTCCAACTTCAGGATCGGCTATTCTCGCACGCGACAGGAGGCAGGTGATGCCCATTAGGCTGTTCGCACCTAGATACTGGCCCACGTGGCTGGGGCTGGGCCTTTTGCGAACGTTCGCGGTGCTCCCCTTTGGATGGCTGATCGCGATGGGCACGGGCCTCGGCGCCCTGATGCTGCGCCTGCAGCTGCCCTTTACCCGCACCGCCCGGCGCAATATCGAATTGTGCCTGCCGCAGTGGAGCGCCGCGGAGCGCGAAGAGCTGCTCGCGCGGCACTTCGCAAGCCTCGGCATCAGCCTCTTCGAGACGGCCTTCACCTGGTGGGCATCCCCGGAGCGTTTCCGGCGGATCGTCAAAGTGGAAGGCCGCGAGAATCTCGAGGCGGCGCTTGCTCGCGGCCAGGGTGTCATCCTGCTCACCGCTCACTTCACCACGCTCGAGATCGGCGCGCGCATCCTGGCTTCGGTAGAACCAACCAGCTTTCTGTATCGGCCGACCCGGAACGAGGCCCTCGCCTGGTCCCTGGCGCGCTGCCGTTGCAGGTTCGGCGGCCATCCGATTCCCCGCGACGATATCCGCGCGCTGATCAAGGCTCTCAAACACAACGAATGCGTCTGGTATGCGCCGGACCAGAGCTATCGCAAGAAAGGCGCGCAGATGGTGGAGTTGTTTGGCATTCCTGCCGCGACCAACACCTTCACCTCGCGGCTCGCCCGCATGACCGGAGCAACGGTGCTGCCCTATTTCTTCGAGCGCCTGCCCGGTGCGCAGGGTTACCGCGCCGTCATACATCCGGCGTTCGACAACTTTCCGAGCGAGTGTCCCGTCGCCGACACCGAACGCTACAACCATCTGATCGAGGCGCAGGTTCGCAAGGTGCCGGAGCAGTACCTGTGGATACACCGGCGCTTCAAAGGCCTCACGGACGACTACCCGGATTACTACGGGCCGGCGGCCAAGGTGTCTGGAACGACAGCCTCCCCCCCCACTCGATTGTGATCAATTTCCCAGTTCCGACGTCCGCCGGCGCGCCTGGCGCGAGCCGATACGCCTGACATGCTAGCGTTGCGTCGGAGGTAAGGATGTTGATGACTGATTCCGTATTGGCCGCAATCATCACTGCGACTGCGACGGTATGTGTGTCCCTGTTGCAGCTACGCTTTTCCCTCGGCAAAGACGGCGGCACCCGTGTTCAGGCGGCCGGCGGGCGCCGTAAGGGACGAGGGCCTTTTGCCATTCTGTTCGTGATCATCATCGCCTCCGCGGTCGGCGGCTTCGCACTCTCGCAGTGGCTGACGGAAAACGAGCGCGTTTCCCAGAGCCTGCTGCAGCATGAGTTGCAGGACCGTGTCGATCAGATCACGCGCACGGCCAACCAGCTCGAGCAGACGCGCTCCGGCGTCCGGGCTGAGATCGAAGCGGGCGTGCTGCGCAAATTGGGTTCGGACGGCGTGGTAGTCATGGCGACGGTGGGCCCCTGCCGACCTTCGCTCGTGGTGAATCCGCCGGGTACGGCAACGCCTCCGGGAGTGACTGGCGAAACGGCCCAACCCGCCGCTCCGGTCTGCACTGAATCGGAAGCCAGCGCGGTGACCCTATGCGCCACGATCCCGGAAAACGCCACAATCACGGAAGTCGAGCTCTACACGCGCCTCCTCCAGAGCGAAACTCCTTGGAGTACGAGCCGCGTGATCGCTGGGCAGGAAAGCGGTCAGGCGCGCTTCGCCGAGAAGTACGTGGAAGGACCCGAAGCGCCGGGAACCAAGCAGATTTGCCAGGGATTCGCACACTGGTCGACCGAGCATGCGCGTGTGGCGCGCATGGTTGTCCGATACGGGATCTAACCGCTACTGGTTACCCGTGTCCGAAAAACGGCCGCAGGCCAGTTTTTCCAATGGACTAGGCGAGCACGTCCTGGTCGGGAGGCGTCCAGTGCTCCGCGAGGTCGCTGACTTCGCGTCGACGCACGGATGTGGGATTGAAGTTCAGGCGGATGTGTACGTGCGTTGCCGGATGCCTGCCGGGTCCGCTGCGCAACCGATCCTGGACAGCCAGCGTGGACAGGTCGGCACATTCGCCCACCAGCAGCGGGTGCCAGTCGCCGGCGGCATTGCTCGTGGCGAAGATGTAGTTTCCGGGCCCCGGTGTGAGGCGCGCCGGCCAGTCAAACACCTCATACGTATACATCTCGCCCGACTGGCCAGCCCATTTGTGCCGCTCGGGCGCGCGCGTGTTGGCTCGCCGATCGCCGAGGAGGAGTCCGAAGGCGCCCGCCTCCTGGAAACCCAGCGAGTCGTAGAGTTTGCGCGCGGCGGTGTTGTCTTCGCCCGTAAACAGGATGAGCTTCTCGAACCTGAGTCGCTTGCGGCAGTCCTCGATGAGTAGGCGCATGACCGCCCTGGCGAGCCCCTTTTTGCGGTCAGCGGGTCGTGTATAAACGCCCCCAACCTGACCCATGGACCCATACGTCGCGTTGAGAGCGGCGATGGAAACGAGATCGTAACAATCGTCGAACGCGCCCCACCACAATCCCGAGCGAATGCGGACCATGAAATCGGTTCGCCGTTGCTCCAAAGTGGCCTGCAGCGGCAGACTCAACTCTGCGAAATAGGCACTGTTGAGTCGCTCCCATTGCGCGAAGTCAGCAGCATCGAGTGCCCGCACAGTCAGCGACTCGTTCGCGGGCTCGCCGGCCGGCGACCGAGCGGTTAGCGAGGGAACCCCCAGCGGGGGACGCGCCGTCTCTTTCAACATCAAGCGGTACAGAACGTCCTTCAGGGCGTGCGTGGGCTCGAAGCGCGGATCGGCGCGAAGCAGCTTCCACAACGCCTCCGCCGCCGGCCATTCGCCGACGATCCCGCGCACCTCCATGGGCTCGGCCTCGATGTCCTCGAAAATCCGTTCGGCCAGGTCCGTGCGCCCGCCGGCCTGCACTAGCAGATTGCCGCGGCGAGTCAGGCAGAACACAGCGGCGATTTTGCCGCCGTCTTCGATCAGCCGGAAATTGCCGGAATTCAGATGGCTGCCCAGGCGCGGCCCAAGAGCCGTCAGGGTGGACAGCAGAAATAGCGACATGTCCACGTGACTTTCGAGGAAGGCGCGGACTCGTTCTAGATCGGTGTCTGTAACGTGTCGGATCATGGGTTTACAGCAGGCCGCGTCGATGCTAGCGCTGCGGACGAGCCGGCAGAACCGGACAAAGGTCCCGAAGCCGCTGTGCGGCACCCGCCGTGCCGAGGGCCGATGGGCGCAGTCCGGTCCGTACCGGCATAATCCGTCGCTTCCGGGTGCCCGTACCCGTCTCGGACAAGAAACAACGTGCGTCGCTGGCCTCTGGTCGTCGTTCTTGCGCTCGCACCCTTGTGGGTCATTGGGATTTTGTGTCGTGGTGCGTGGACACCGGACGAGCCACGCGAGGCGGATATTTCCTGGCGGATGAGCTTGCAGAGTGACCCCACGCTGCCGCAGCTCGCGGATACACCCTTCCTTGAAAAACCACCACTGTCCTACTGGATGTCGGCAGCCGCAATCGAGGTATACGGAGATTCGCCCGCTGCGGCGCGCATCCCGAACCTCCTCTACGCCGCCATCACGGCACTGGCGATCGGCGCGCTAGCTTTTGCCATGGACGGCGCTATTGCAGCCATAGTCGCTGCACTGGTTGCCTGTACTTCTATCACGGCATTTCGCGTGGCCATCTGGCTGGCCCCGGATGCCTGCTTACTGGCCGGGTGCGCGATTGCGTTACTGGGCGCGTATCTCGGTTATCGCGCGCCTCCCGGGCGAGCCAAATTGTTCGGTTATACGTTGATGCACGTGGGCGCAGCCGTTGGCTTCATGGCCAAGAGCGCGCCTGGTTGGCTCGTGCCAGCAGCCGCACTCCTCACGATCATCGTGTGGGAGCGGCGTTGGTCGGAACTGCGACGTTGGGAACTGTATGTGGGCCTGGTGGCCCAGGCATTGTTGATAGGCCCGTGGATCTACGCGGTGAGCCGCACCGAGCATGGTGGCGACGCCCTGCTTTCTCTGTTCTGGCACAACATCGTCGGGCGCTTCACGAAAATTTCGGGTCCCGCGGCACTCGATTATACGACGGGGCACAAAAGCTGGCCCGGCAAGTACCTCGTCGAGTTGTCCGTCTACTTGCTACCTTGGACGCTGTTGGCCGCCGCGGCTGTAGGCCGGGCATGGGCTCGGCTGCGTAGCGGCATCGATCGGGGCACACCTTGGCGATTTGCGATCTGCGCGATCGTGCCCTTTCTCGTGCTGCTGTCCCTCGCGGCTACCGCGCGCGACATCTACGCCGCCCCGATTCTCCTCGGCTTCGGACTGCTCGTTGCTTTGTGGTTGTCGGAACTGGTGGTGGGCGGGCGCCGCCCGGCGCTTTCACGGTTCGATGGGTTTGCCATTCGCGGGACTCAGACGCTCGTGGCCCTGATTGCTGTCGGTTTTGCGTTCGTCCTGGTGGTGTTTTCCCTCGCCGCACCGGGGCTCTCCGGGATCAACTACGCCATCAATGCGGCTGTTGTCGCCGCGATTGCCTTCATCACGCTACTGTTTGCTTCCAACATGCATCGATCGGGCGACACGCTCCGCGGGCTCGCCTGGACCTATACCGCCTATGCCGCCACCTTGACCCTGAGCGGCCTTGCGATCTTCCCAACCATCGATCGCTGGCAGGATCTGCCCGCGCTTGCACGGAACATCCATGAGGATTCGCGCAACGGCCCCCTGGCGTTGCTCGATCCGGATGAGACGACGATTGCCATGCTCGACCACCGGTTCCATACGCAGTTCGTGGCTCTCAACACGGATGGCAACAGCGCCGCCAGCCTCGTTTCGAACTGGCTGCATGCGCAAGGCCCGCAAGCACGCGTGTTGGTGAAGATGCCGGGGCGTGCCCCCGGAGATATCAAGCGTGTGCTTGACCGCATTCATCCCACGCGTGCGCCCGATGACGGCACCGCTGGAACGCTGGCGAGCTCAGGCGTTGCAACAATCGTGCATCGCTACGAGCTGCCCGAAGGGCGACGCTACGCGTTGCTGGGGCCTGCACAACACTGACGCTTCTTCCGGAAATTGCACGGAGCTGTCCGCTGTATGCGCGTGGCGACTTTCGAACAATTCGCTGCGTTGCGCTATAACGGGATCAGTCGGAAAGGAGAGTGCTCATGGTCACCCGGTCATACAAAGAATTCAGTCCCAGCCACAAGGCGGCCCCTGACCCCTCGTGCCAGCGTATCGGGGATGTTCCGGATGACGAGCGCTTTGAAATCAGCGTCTACCTGAAGCCTCGCAACACCGAACGCGGCGCCGCCCAAAGGAGCGTAGATCCTCGCGCGGATCTTGCGTCCCGGCGCAGCGTGCAGCACGCGGACGACTATCAGTTGGTACAGGAGTTTGCGAAAGAGCACGGACTGTCAGTCGTCGCGGCGGAGCCGGCGAAGCGCCTCATCAGGCTGAGCGGTACAGCCGCTCAGTTTCAGGCCGCGTTTCAGACCAGGTTATCGCAGTACCATGACGGCAAGCGGACGTTTCGTGGGCGCAGCGGCGCACTCAAACTCCCGGTTGAGCTGCACCCCGTGATCGAAGCTGTGCTGGGACTCGATTCGCGCCCCGCCGCGCAGCCCAGGTTGGTGTTTCGACCCGCGGCCGAGGTGTCGGCCTCGTTCATGCCCAACAACATCGCGCGGCTGTA
>Ga0307511_10001313_pt1 | contig 26407 bp, 26 predicted proteins | sample 13_EM_MG_FD_200266 | JGI IMG/M metagenome (GOLD analysis project Ga0307511, IMG submission 200266) | Populus trichocarpa ectomycorrhiza microbial communities from riparian zone in the Pacific Northwest, United States - 13_EM | ecosystem: Host-associated > Plants > Roots > Unclassified | place...
CCGTCGATCACCCTGCCATTCTCCGGCAGCGGAGTCGACGAATCGCTCGACGCCGGCACCGCACCCTTGACGTAGAGAACACCCTTCTCCAGAGTCGGGATGGTCGGGCCATGCGGATGGGGCGCCTGAGAAGGGGCAGCGCGGACAGTGGCAACGAGCGCGAGACAGAGACATGCAACGGCAAGCACGAGGCGACGACGCAGGGGCAAGGCCGCTCTCTCCTTTGGCAAGTGGGCGATGATGAAGGGGGCCGGACGCGCCGCGGCCGGCCCCTTATCGAAGCTAGAGCGAACGGAGGAAGTTGATCAGGAACTGTTTCTGGGACGTCGTGAGCGCGGAATAGTTGGCGATCACGGTATTGGCTTCCGAGCCGGTGGATGAATGCTGCGTGATCGCCGTGACGATATTGGACGTGCGGCCATCGTGCAGGAAGAAGCGCCGTTGGCCGATGCCCCACAGCGGAGCGGTCCGGAACTGGTCGCCGCCGGCGTCTCCTTGTGTGATGTTGTCGGCCAGTCCGTCCCCCATGTGGTGAACCTCGAGATCGCTGAAGATCTCGAAACTTGCCTGGCCGAGGTCGGGCGTGATCCGTGAATCATGTGTGGTGAATCCGACCGAGTGGCACGACGTACAGCCGACGCTGTCGAACAGTTCACGGCCGTTACCCAGGACGCCCTTTGGGCTGGGCGGGGCCAGCAGGCGCATGAACATGGCGAATTGAACGGCATCGCTTGGGGTCTTGACGGCGGTGGTGTTGAAGTTCGTATGGTCTTCCGGGAAGCCATTCAGCTTGCACTCCTCGGCAAGACCGGTGTTCCGGTCCTCCTCAGGCAGCGGACGCTCGTTGGTGAACAGCTCGTTGCTCACTCCCATCTCGACGTTGTAGGCCTCGCCCGAGAAGATCTCCAGCGACTTGTTCTGTGCCTTCCAGCCGAAGCGGCTGATCGTGCCGTCGTTGCCGTTGCGGTTGAACGTGCCGGCGATGCCATAACCATTGCCGACGATCGACGCCTGATTGGCCAGGAGGTCGGACTCGTCGACGTTCTCCACCAACCCCGCGCCGAAGACCGGCGTCGGAATGCGAAAGATGACGTTGTTCTGCTCGATGGCGTTGGCGAAGTCCGGCTGGCTGATGAAGGACGTGGTGCAGGTGCTCGCATCGCTGCGCCCGGCGATGGTGTAGAGGTCTTCGACCCCGCCGTTGGGCGCGGTCGTGATCGGCACACCAAAGGCGTCCATGAAAAAGATGAAGCGTGCCTCGCGCACCGGTCCGCTGGAGGTGATGAACGACGGCACTGTGTTCGTGGCACCGTCCGCGGTGGCGTCGGCTACCTGGGGATTGGTGGCAGGGCTGGAGCCTCCGGTCGCCGGCTCGGCGTGACAGGCTGCGCAGCTCCGCGAGTTGTAGCGGGGCCCGAGCCCAAAGCCGTCCTCGCCGGTGATCGCACCCGAGACTGAGTCGATCTCTTCGAAGCGGTCCTTGCCGTCATTGAAGAAGCTGAGGATCGTGCTGGGGTTGTCGGCGGCGACCGAAGCTAGAGGACCGCCGGCCCCCGGTGCGCCTGCTCGCGGACCGGGATCCGTCTGGCAGAAAGCCTCGACGGAGAGCAGCAGGACACCGACGAGAGACAGCGACACTACGCGAGAGCTCATGGAACCTCCTCCAACAACGGGTTGAGGGTCGAACGGCAGGCGACGGTCGCCGCGACCGTCTGATTCTTACAATAAAGAAAGAATACGGTGGATGACGCAAATGTGTCTTCTATTTTCTTTGCGTCTGCAGAAACGCTTTCAGGAAGGAGCCGGTTCGGTATGATCGACGCCGCATGCACATCGACCGGCGGGAGTTTCTTCGCGCGGGCATTGCCACAGCGGTTGGCTGCGCTGTTGGGCCGCGATTGTTCGGCGCAGTTCCGCCGACGAAGGTCGTCGTGATCGGCGCGGGACTCTCGGGGCTCGTGACGGCGTATGAGCTCATCGCCGCAGGTTTCGACGTGACGGTGCTCGAGGCGCAGAGCCGGGCGGGCGGCCGGGTGCGGACGATCCGCGGCCGCTTCGCTGATGACCTGTACTGCGAGGCCGGCGCTGCGCAGGTCTTCGACAATCACGTCACGACGATGCACTACGCGCAGGAGTTCGGCCTGACGCTCGATCCGTTCCAGAGCACGGGCGGCACGGTCTACCACCTGCGCGGCAAGCGCGTTGTCGATGCGCCCGGCGCGCAGGTGGAGTGGCCGGTCAACCTGCCGGAAGGCGAGCGCGGAAAAACGCGCGCCGAGCTGTGGGATCGCTATGCGGCGTCTTTTTTCCGCGGCGTCGATCAGGGCGCTCTGGAGGACGTCGTGCACAGCGACATGCTGCCGCTCGACCGGATGTCTTCAGCCGGCTGGCTGCGCTCCCGCGGCGCGTCGCCCGAGGCCGTGGCGATGCTGCGCCTCGGACTCCCGGATCTCGCTGGCGCCGGTGCGGACGGCACCTCGTCGCTCTACTGGATTCGCGACATGGCCCATCGCGTCCCGCGCAAGCGCGCCTTCACCATCCGCGGCGGAACGGACCGGCTGCCGGCCGCGTTCGCCGAGCGGCTCGGAGATCACATCATCTACGGCGCCGAGGTCGTGGCCATCGAGCAGAACGCGTCGTCGGGTCGTGTGATCTGGAACTACCACGGCGAGCGGCGGACGACCACCGCAGACCGCATCGTTTGCACCATCCCGTTCACCGTGCTGCGCAGCGTCAAGGTCGATCCACCGTTCTCCGCCGGCAAGCGACGCGCTATCGAGGAGCTGCCGTACTCGCCGGTGGTGAAGGGGATCGTGCAGAGCCGGCGGCGCTTCTGGAATGACGAGAACCTCAGCGGCACCGCCTTCTCCGACCTTCCGCTGAACAGCGTGTTCCACCGCAGCGTGAATCAGCCCGGCATGCGCGGACTGCTGGAGAGCTACACGGTCGCCGACGCCGCGCGCGCGCTCGGAAAACTCTCCGAGGCCGAGCGCGTGGCGACGATTACGTCGCAGATGACGAAGCTCTTCCCGTCGCTGGCCGATCTCGCGGAAGGCGGCACCTCGGTGGTCTGGGACCACGAGCCGTGGGCGCGCGGCGCATACGCGTACTTCGCTCCCGGACAGATGGCCACGCTCGGTCCGCATCTGCACACGATCGAAGGACGCGTGCATTTCGCCGGCGAGCACACTTCGGCATGGTCGGGCTGGATGCAGGGCGCACTCGATTCCGGGCGCCGCGCAGCACAGGAAGTGATCGCAGCGACGAAGTGACGTGCGCTTCGAAAAACGCTAAACAGCCGCGCTCGCCCTGCCCTTTTCGCGTTCGTATACTGACGCATGAAAGGACATTCAGCTCATGCTTAACACCATACGTGCGCGTTCGATCATCGTAGTGACGGTAGCGGTCCTTCTGTCGACAGCCATCGCCCCGCCTCCTCGGGCGACGGCGGCTCCGGGGAGCGACATCTGGACCGAGTTTTACGACTGCGCGTTGAATCAGGTGGGCGAGAAGTTCCGCGGGTGTGACTCGACGGGGTTCAACTGGGGTCAGCTAAGCGGCTACTTCAAGGAAATCGAATCGTGTCAGTGCGAGGGCACGAGTTGCACAGAGTCCTGGTACAAGTGGAACGGAACGGGTTGGGTTTACATCGGCTCGAGTGAACCGGCTCCCGAGTGCTGATCCGCAAGAAGAGCAGAATCTGAAGGCCCCGCAATTCTCGCGGGGCCTTTTCGGACTCGCCATTACTTTCTGGCGTCCCTTGCGTCGCCCGCCCGCTTCGGCGTACTTTCCCGCACACATGAAAACGCTTCGTCCGGTGGCCGGCAAGGCGGCTGCGCTGCCGAAGCAATCGGCGGTGAAACAATGAGCCGCCGTCTGCTTTGGTCCTTGCTGTTGATCATCGCGGCTGTCGCGTTCGCGGTCGTCCTCGTTCCGGCGCTGGTGATCCAGCCGTTCCGTCCGCAGTCGCAGCGTGGACTGGAGATCTCGTTCTTTTTGAAACGGCTCGCGCCGTTCTTCACGATCGTGACGCTGATCGCCTGTATCGCGCTGGTGATCAAACTCTGGCGCGGCGCACGCTGGAGCCGGATCGCTCTCATCCTCTTCATGATTCCTGCGATTGTCAGCGCGTGGTTTGCGTGGCAGAACCATTTCGAATGGATGTTCAACCCGCTTGCAAACGCAGCCTACGTAAAGGTTGATGCCGCAACGTTCATCGCCGATGCCGACCTCGTCATGGCCGTTGCGCTTGGCGGTGAAGCGGCGGCCTATCCCATCCGCCAGCTCGCCTATCACCACCTCGTGCAGGACATCGTCGGACGCATACCGATCGTCGTCACCTATTGAACGCTCTGCCACACCGGTCTGGTGTGGGAGACGACAGTAGACGGAAGAACGCTCCACTTCCATCTATCGGGGATCAACAACCAGAACTTCATCATGCGCGATGAGGAGACCGGCTCGTGGTGGCAGCAGGTCAGCGGCGAAGCGATCCTCGGGCCGCTCAAAGGCCGCCGTCTGAAGCCTGTTCGTCAGGATGAGCTCTCGTTCGCCCTCTGGAAACGCGAACAGCCAAACGGCCGCGTGCTGCGTCCCGATCCGCGCGTGCAGGCCGCCGGCCACTACGCATCCGCGGATTGGGAAGCACACATCGCCAAGCTGCCGGTCGCTACGCAGATTCACGACAAACGCCTCGACCTCCGCGAGCTGATCGTCGGCATGACGGTGAATGGTCACGCCAAGGCTTATCGAATGATCGACGTCAGGCAACAGAGCCCGATCATCGACACAATCGGCGGCGTCCCCGTCGTCATCGTTGCCGCTGAGGATGGCCAGTCGGTACGAGCGTTCACACGCCTCGACGATGGGAAGCCGGTCGATCTTTTCGCCAAACCGGGCGTTACGCCGCTCACGCTGATCGACAGCGCCACCGGCAGCGAGTGGGATTTCTCCGGACGGGCGATCCGCGGTCCGTTGACCGGCCGGCAACTCACCAGAATCGAAGTGCTGCGCGACTACTGGTTCGACTGGCGCGCCTACCATCCCGACACATTGATCTACAGCGCGGGATTGTCAAAGTCCGCGGTACTACAACTTCCGCCCGAGCAATCCGACGAGCACTCCTTCGTTTCGGATCTCCGTCACGCGGCCGCACGTAAGTCGTAACTCCGCCTCGCACTGCTTCGCCTCAGCTTCGATCGCCGCGCGCTGCGGAATGTTCGCGCCGAGGTTCGTGAAACGGATGAAGAGCGCAAGTTGAGCGATCGAGGTATCCGTGCAGCGACAGCGAGACGTCGCCCTAAAGAACGACGCAGAGCGGAGCCGGTAACGCGCGGCAAGATCGGGATACTGATCTTCGAACGGACCGGCCCAGAAGAACTGGAAGATGCGTTTGCCGTTGGTGAAGAGGTCGACCCGTGAGCCGTCGGGAAGCGCAGATCTTTCGAGTGCTTCGCGAATGGGAAAGAAAAGTGGTGCGTCGGAGTGCTCGAAAAAGCCTCGGGCGGAAGTGGGACGGAAGGCGTCACGGATCGTCGGTATGAGGCTGATGGCATTCAGCAACAGAAGCACAGACAAGAGTGTCTGTGCCACATAAGCAGGGAGACGCGTTCGATGTGGCACAGACACTCCTGTCTGTGCGGCATATCCAATCGCAACCGCCGCCATCGCAAGAGGCACGAGATTCAGCCGCGGATAGCCAGCCCACGTCTGCAGAATCTCTGCGAAGAAGATGACCACGAAGTCGGCGATGGCGATGAACAGCAACGCCGCGAATGCACGCCGCCGCATCGCGAGAACGATCAGCATCACGAATCCGATGATGACCACCGGCAGCATCCACTCGAACTGCAGCCAGATCCGGCTTCGGAAGAGCGCGAAGTGCGCCGCCCTGAGCGCCTCGGAGGGAACAGGCGTCGCAGCGCCCCATGATTTGAACAACTCGTGCGCTCGCCAGAAGAGGACGAACGGCGTCGCTGCGACAGCCGTGACGAGAGCATGCTCGATCTGCGCTCGCCGTTCGCCGCGGAAGGGGAAATAGACGACAGCAACGACCGGCAGCGAAAGGATCAACTGCTCCTTCACCATCGCCGCCGCGCCGAGGAGCAGAAGCGGCCGCCAAACAGCCTCGTCATCAAAACGAATCAGATACTCGGCCGCTGTCAGCAGCAGCACGATCGCCCACGGCTCGAGGTAACCACTCGTGAAGTAGTAGACGTTGTCCTTCTGCCAGAAGAGGAACGCCGCAATCGTCATCGCCGCGAGGTCGACATGCCTCCGCACGATCATCGGACGCAGAACGAGCAGCCAGATCGGAATCGACAAGGCGTTGAGAAGCCGCTCGACGTTCAGCGGTGAGGTCAGATGCAGGATGGCGCGAAGAGGGACGGAGAAAAAGTGGAGCGTCCCCGGATAGCGTCCTGCGAAGGACGGCGTTTGCGGCATCGCCAGGCCGATAGCGATGACGAGCGCGAAGCCGATCAGCGCAGTCGGCGAACTTTGCTTCTGCATCACGCGCCATGTCACGAATGCAATCGCCAACACCGCGGCGATCCATCCCCACGGCCACCAGAACGAAAACGCTTCGATCGCGCCGCCGTTGTGCAGCCACTGATCGCCGAGGTATGGGAACTCCTGACGCCAGGTGGCGATGAGATAAAGGAAGGCGGGAGCGGAAGCGACCATTGCCAGCATCGCGTCGCGCGCGCTGGTTCGTACGCGAGGGCCATCCGGCAGCGGCAGACGGAAGGTCAGTGTCTGCGTCAACGCTGCAATCGCCAGGGCCGCAATCCAGGTCGCAGGGGCGAGGCCCGGCGTTCCGATCCACACTCCCGACACGAGAATGACCGTGAAGAGGTAGACGGTCAGGAGGCGGCTTGGCAAGGCCCGTCGAGTATAGCCGCCGTGGAAGTTCTCCTCGGCGGACTCGGTTTCACGACGCTGCGGGTTACAATCCCGCCCCGTTTTACGGCCCGTTGAGATGAGCCCGGGTCCTGTGCAGCAGGCACACTGAACCTCGTCAGGTCCGGAAGGAAGCAGCGATAAGGTGTTCCCCTGTGTGACGCAGTCCGGCCTGGGCTCTTCCCAGCGGGCGGTAAGAACTGCACTGGTTTTCCTCGCCTCACACCCCTAGACTCCCGTCCACATGTCCTACCAGGCGCTCGCCCGCAAATACCGGCCGCAATCATTCAGCGACGTCATCGGCCAGGACACGGTTGTCCGCACGCTGCAGAACGCCATCGAAGGGAAGCGGATCCATCACGCCTACCTCTTCGCCGGTGTGCGCGGCGTCGGCAAGACGACGGCCGCGCGCATCCTGGCCAAGGCGCTGAACTGCGTCAAAGGGCCGACCACCGAGCCTTGCAATGAGTGCGTGATCTGCCGCGAGATCACCGAAGGCATCGACATGGACGTGCGCGAGATCGATGCCGCCACCTACACCGGCGTCGACAACATCCGCGAGCTGCGCGACATCACGCAGTTCCAGCCGGCGCGCGATCGCAATCGCATCTTCATCATCGACGAAGCGCACATGCTCTCCACCGGCGCCTGGAACGCGCTGCTGAAAATCCTCGAAGAGCCGCCGCCGCACGTGGTCTTCATGTTCGCCACGACGGAGATCAACAAGGTCCCGCAGACGATCATCTCGCGCGTTCAGAAAGAGATGCTGCGCAAGATCACGCTCGATGAGCTGATCGAACGCGTGCGGAAGATCTGCGCCGCCGAGGGGATCGAAGCGGATCGTGGAGCAATCGAGATCATCGCCCGGCGCGGCGAAGGGAGCGTTCGCGACTCGCTATCGCTGCTCGACCAGGTCATCGCCTTCAGCGGGCGATCGATCACTGCCGCGGACGTGGCCACCGTTCTGGGACTTTCCGATTCGACCTTCTTCGCGCGCATCGCCAGCTACATCGCCGAGGGCGATCATGGCAGCATCCTGGAAGCGCTCGATGAAGCGGCGGAGAGCGGACGCGATTTCAAGATGCTGTATCGCGACATGTTGAGTTTCGTCCGCAACCTGCTGCTCGTCGCGGGACGTGCGAACGAATCGATGCTTGCCGTCGCTCCGGAAGATTTGCCTGCGATTCGCACTGCCGCGGAGAAGTTCTCGTATTCGGAGCTGTTGCGTGTGGCCAATCTTCTCCTTCGCGACGATGAGACGGTCAATCGTGCGGAGCATCAACGGCTGGCAGTCGAGATCGCGCTGCTGAAGGCGGCCACGTTCCCGCGTTTGCGCGCGGTCGAAGAAGCATTGGCGGGCGGTGCCACGGTTCCGCAGGTCGCGCCGTCGCGCAGTCGCGCAGTGTCCGAGCCAAAAGCTGCGCCTGCACCCCGCGAGACCCCGCAACCGCGAGACCGCGAAACCGCCGCAGTCCCCGCCACCGTCGAAGCGTTCATCGAACGCGTCCAGAAGGCCCGCCCTCTCATCGGCGGTTACCTCGGCGCGGCGAAGTCTCACAAGCGCGACGGCAACAAACTTCTTCTGATGTTCAACGATTCATTCACCGCCGACCAGGTCAGCGGCGCGCGCGCGGCGCTCGAACCGATCGCCGCCGAGGTCTTTGGCGAAACGATGTCGATCGAGGTGCAGCTCGATTCCGGCGTTGCAGCGGCGGCAGCGAAATCATCGCCTCTTCGCGACGATCCGGTCGTTCAGGCATTTCAGAAACACCTCGGCGCGGATCTTTTCGAGACGCGAAAGCGGTAAGGGAGAGCTCATGAATCCGAAGCAGTTGATGAAGCAAGTGCAGCAGATGCAGGAGCAGATGCAGCAGCGCATGGCTGCCCTGCAGGTCGAAGGAAGCGCCGGCGGCGGCATGGTGAAAGCGACGATGAACGGCTCCAAAGAGCTGCTGGCCATCACCATCGACAAGGAAGCCGTCGACCCCAACGACGTCGAAATGCTGCAGGACCTCGTCGTCGCCGCCGTCAACGAAGCATCGCGCAAAGTCGACGAAGAGATGTCGAGCACCGTCGGCGCCATGACCGGCGGGATGAAGATTCCGGGGATGTTTTGAGGGTTGCCGGGTGACAGGGTTGCCAAGTTGCCGGTGCAGGGTTGCTGAGTTGCACGGTTGCTGAGCAGCGCGGAAGAACAGCACGAAACTCAGCGGGCAACTCGGCAACCTGGCAACTCGGCAACTCGGCAACCAAGCAACCCAACGCACATGACCGCCCCACCCCTCGCCAACCTCATCAACGAACTGACCAAGCTGCCCGGCGTTGGCGGCAAGTCGGCGTCGCGCATCGCGTATCACATCCTCAAGCGCACGGCGGGTGAGGCGGATGCGCTGGCCAGTGCGATCGTCGAGGTGAAATCGAAGATCTTTCGCTGCTCGATCTGCAACAACATGACGGACGTCGAGCCGTGCGCGATCTGCTCCGATCCGCGACGCGATGCAAGCGTGATCTGCGTGGTCGAAGAGGCGTTCAACATCCCGACCATCGAGCAGACGCGCGATTTTCGCGGCCTGTTTCACGTGCTCCTCGGCGCGTTGTCTCCGCTGAAAGGCGTCGGTCCGCATGACATCGACGTCGGTGGCTTGATCAAACGCGTGCAGGCAGGCGGCGTTCGCGAAGTCATCGTGGCCACGAACCCGAACGTTGAAGGGGAAGCGACGGCGCTCTATCTCGCGCAGCAATTGAAGCCGCTCGAGGTGAAGACGACGCGGCTTGCCTTCGGCCTCCCCGTCGGCGGCGATCTCGAATACGCCGATCAGGTCACCATGGCCAAGGCGCTCGAAGGGCGCCGCGAAATTTAGGCCACGAGTAGTAAAGGCGCCAATCGGGAGATCGATGTGGCACAGACACTCTTGTCTGTGCTGTGGATCTCACCATGATTGAGGTCGCAAGCCCTCAGCGGCAGACGGCTCCGGCCGGAGCACAGACAAGAGTGTCTGTGCCACATCGGTCCTGGCTTGCGGTATCAGATACGCGTCGGATTCGCGTCACTCCACCGTCACGCTCTTGGCCAGGTTCCGTGGCTGATCGACGTCGCAGCCGCGACGCAGGGCGATGTAGTACGCCAGTAGTTGCGTCGGGATGACTGAGAGGATCGGCTGCAGCGGTTCGACCGTCCACGGAATCTCGATCACGTCGTCGGCCAGTTTGCGAATGGCTTCGTCGCCTTCGTCGCAGATCACGATCAGCTTGCCGTCGCGGGCCTTCACTTCCTGCAGGTTGGAGACGACCTTGTCGTAGACCGGCGTGTGCGTGGCGATGGCAACGACCGGCAGGTTCTCGTCGATGAGCGCAATCGGTCCGTGTTTCATCTCGCCGGCGGGATAGCCCTCGGCGTGGATGTACGAGATCTCCTTGAGCTTGAGCGCCCCTTCGAGCGCGATCGGGTAGTGAACGCCGCGCCCGAGGAAGAGGAAATCCTGCGACTTGTAATACTTGTGCGCCAGCGCCTCGATGTGCTTCTCCTGCTTCGCGACCAGGTCTTCGATCTTGTGCGGAATGACGCCCATCTCGTGCATCGCGTAGCGGCGGTCGTCGAGGTCCTCGCCGCGGAGCTGGCGGATGTAGAGCGCCAGCAGATAGAAGGCGGTGAGCTGCGTGGTGAAGGCCTTCGTCGAGGCCACGCCGATCTCCGGCCCGGCGTTCGTGTAGATCACACCGTCCGACATCCGCGTGGCCGCGGCGCCGATGACGTTGCAGATCGTGATCAGCTTCGCGCCGCGTTTCTTCGCTTCCTGCATCCCGGCGATGGTGTCAGCCGTCTCGCCCGACTGCGTGACGCCGATGACCAGCGTGGTCTCATCGATGATCGGATTGCGGTAGCGATACTCCGAGCCGTAGTCGACCTCGATCGGAATGCGCGAGGCATCTTCGAGCAGGAACTTGCCGACCAGTCCCGCGTGCCACGACGTGCCGCAGGCGATGATGTGGACCTTGCGGATCTTCGACCAGTCGTCCGGCGCGAGCTGCAGGTCGTTGAAGAAAATCTCTCCCGACTCCTCGAACATCCGGCCGGTGAACGTGTCGCGCACGGCCCGCGACTGCTCGTGGATCTCCTTGAGCATGTAATGCCGGTAGCCTTCCTTCTCGGCCATCACGGCATCCCACAGGATTCGCTTCGGCTCGCGCTCGATTTTCTGATCGTGCGCATCGAAGACGGACACCTTCTTCTGATCGACGACGGCGTACTCGCCATCTTCGAGATAGATGATGTCGCGCGTGTAAGCCAGCAGCGGCGCGACGTCGGAGGCGATGATGTTCTCGTTCTCGCCGAGGCCGACTACGAGCGGCGGACCCTGCTTCGCGGCCACGATCGTGCCCGGCTCATCGCCGTCGATCATCACCAGCGCGTAGTGGCCGTCGAGCTCCTTGAGCGTCTTGCGGACGGCGTCGACGAACTTCGTCCCATCCTTCATCGTTTCTTCGATGAGATGAGCGACGACCTCGGTATCCGTTTCGGTCTTGAACTCGTGACCGGCCTTCTGGAGTCTCTGTTTGATCGGCAGGAAGTTCTCGATGATGCCGTTGTGGATGACGACGATCTTGCCGCTGCAATCGCGATGCGGATGGGCGTTGTTCTCGTTCGGTTTGCCGTGCGTGGCCCAGCGCGTGTGACCCATGCCGAACACGCCGTGAATGGGCTGATCGTTCAGCTTGGCTTCGAGATTGGAGAGCTTCCCCTCGGCGCGCACGACTTCGACGCCGGTGCCGTTGACGACGGCGATTCCGGCGCTGTCGTAGCCTCGGTATTCGAGTTTTTTCAGCCCGCCGATGAGGACCGGCACCACGTCACGCGTGCCGGCGTATCCGATGATTCCGCACATGAGGCTTCCTGTCCGTTAGAATTCCGCGCTGGTGAGAAAACTTGCGGTGCTGTTCCTCTTCGCTGTCGTTGCCTGCGGAAAACGCGGCGACCCGCATCCGCCCGTGCCCATCATCCCGAAGGCGACGACCGATCTTCTTGTAGCACAGCGCGGACCCAAAGTTCTCCTGTCGTGGAGCTACCCCTCGATGACCACGGCCGGCAAGAGCATGACCGGCATCAAACGCGTCGTGGTCTGGCGCTCGATGGAGGAATTGCCCGCTTCGCAATCCACCACCGAAACCCCCATCCAACTCTTCGCAAAAATCCCTGCTCTGTTGCCGGTCAAGTTCCTCAAGGTTCGCACACGGGTTGACAGCATCGAAGGTGCCAGCCTGCCGGCCGCGACGACCGGCGCGCGATTGACCTACGAAGATACGCCGCCCTTTCACACCGCCGATGGCCGGCCGGTTCGCGCGACGTATTCCGTCGTCACCGAAGGGACGACGGCAACCGGCGATCTTTCCAACCTCGTCTCCATCGTGCCGATGGATGTGCCGGTGGCGCCGGCCGGCCTCACCGCGACCGCGAAGAAAGAAGGCGTCGTCCTGGCGTGGACGGCTCCCAGCGTCACCATCGGCGGCGCGAAGGATCCTCACATCGCCGGATACAACGTCTATCGATTCCCGCACGGCCAGCCGGCCGACGAGTTCGCGACGCCGGTCAACACGTCGCTGGTCAACGCCACGACCTACACCGACAACCCGCCCTACGGTCCGCACGATTACTTCGTCACGGCGCTCGCCGCCACCGGACCGCCACGCATCGAAAGCGATCCGTCGGAGATCGCCGGCGTCACGTTCAAGGATCTCGTCCCGCCACTGCAACCGGCCAACTTCGCCGCCCTCGTCGAGACCGGCGCGGTGCGTCTGGTCTGGGATCCGGTGGAAGCGCCCGACCTCGCCGGTTACAAGATCTATCGCACGGAGGGGACCGGGATCGAGCAGTTGAAAGTAGCCGGCACCCTCCCGCTCACGCCGCAGCCGATCACCGCCACCAACTACCGCGACACCACCGTTAACCGCGGCATCTCGTACTACTACGAAGTCGTATCGGTCGATAAGAACGGCAACGAGAGCACTCGCGCAAAAACGGATTGGGTGCTGGTGCCGAAAACGCCGTAACACGTCGCGACGGGGTTGTCAGATCACGCCCAGATCGATCGCCCGCAGTACCGCCCTCGTACGATCGCGCACGCCCAGCTTGGCCAGCAGGTTCGAGATGTGGTTCTTCACCGTCCCGTCGGTGATGCTTAGCAGCTCTCCGATCTCGCGATTGCTGTAGCCGCCGGCGAGGAGGCGGAGGATGGTTCGCTCGCGATCGGTGAGCGGCTCGGGGAGGTCGGCGGATTCGAATGATGAGTCGCTCTTTTCGAGAGCTCGCATGATCCGTTCGGTGATGACCGGCTCGATGCAGGTGCCGCCTTCGGCCAGCGTGCGGATGGCGCTGGCAAGTCGTTCCAAAGAAACGTCCTTCAGCAGCCAGCCCTTCGCACCGGCGCGGACGGCTTCGAAGAGGATGGCGTCGTCGTCGAAGGTCGTGAGGATCAGCGTCGGACGCGCGGCGTTGCGCTCGCGGAGCGTGCGCAGGACGCCGACGCCATCCAGCTTCGGCATGCGCAGGTCGAGCAGGACGACGTCCGGTTTCACTCGCTCGATGACTTCGACTGCTTCCTCGCCGTCGCTGGCTTCGGCCACGACTTCGATGTCCGGCACGAGGGCAAGGAGGCTGCGCAGTCCTTGCCGGACGATGGTCTGATCTTCGACGATGCAGACGCGGATCACGCAGTCGCTCCGAGCGGGAGAGTCACGTGGACGGAGAAGCCGCGGCCGCGCATCGAGGTCACGGCGAACGTTCCCTGCGCCTGCTGCACGCGCTCGCGGAGGCCGAGCAAGCCGTTGCCGAATTTCACGTTGTCCGCGCCGAGGCCGTCGTCGCGAGCGTCGATGGAGAGCGTGCGATCTGCCGTGCCGAGGTTCAGCCAGAGATTGCGAGCGCCGGAGTGGCGCACTGCATTCGTGACGATCTCCTGCACCGTCCGAAGCGCAACCTCGGCGATGTTGGCGTCGGCGACGGCGAGCTCGCGCGGAAAATCGAGATGAAGCGATGGCGCCACGATCACGTCGCGCAGCGATTCCAGCGACGAGGTCAGGTTGACCGGCTCATCGTTGCGAAGCCGGCTGACGACATCGCGAACATCGCCGAGGAGTTGTTTGGCGATGGCCTTGCTCTTCTCGACGTGCTCCTTGGCCTGGCCGGTCGAGATGTGGCTGGCCACTTCGAGATTGAGACTGAGCGCGGTGAGGTGATGGCCGAGGAGATCGTGCAGATCGCGAGCGATGCGAAGGCGTTCCGAAGTGCGGCTGCTGATCTCGAGCAGCTCGGTGGTCATCCGCAGCTCCGCATTCGCCTCGGCCAGCGACTTGCGCGCTTCCATCTCGGAGTGCGCGACGTGCATCGAGAAGAGCGCGAAGAGCGAGAACGCGAAATAGACCATCGCGTAGATCACCGGCGAACCGCCGTTGTTGGACATGATGAATCCGAGAACGATCGAGTTGAGGGCGATGACACCGATGGCATAGCGCGGCGGATATGCGCCCAACGCCGCGGCGATGATGACCAGCAGCACCGGTTGGAATCCGGTCGGCTGCAGCGCCACGCAGGCATACGCGGCCAGCGTCTCGACGATGAGCATCGGGATGCGAACGGCGTTGGTGCAGCCTGGCCGTGTGCCGATGATGAAGGCGATGATGAATACGGTGAATGCGCCGAAGAGCATCGCCGCGCGCAGCGAATGGAGCGAACGGAACTCGGCCTCCCACAACAAGCTCGGAATCCCGATCAGAATCCACGTCAGGATTCCGACCAGCTTCATCTTCCGTTCGTTCACGTTGATCATTCTAGAAGTAGAACCGCGCGCCGGCCGTGGTGACGCGCCGCACCTGCATGTAGGAAAGCTCGCTTGCGCGCGAGCCGGCGAACTCGGTGTCGATGAGGTAGATGCTCACGTTCGACCGCAGTTTGTGAGAAAGCGTGAGGCGCGCAAGGAGCGATCCGTCGCGAAGGTTGGTGATGGCGATCAGCTCCGTATCGAGTTGTTCGAACGGCCAGGCGATGCGGAAGAAGGAGTAATTGCGAGCCATGCGCAGCGGCGCGTAGGCAGCGTTGATGGCGCGGAATGTCTTCTCGTCGTGCGCAGTGTCAGCGGCAAAACGAAAGGCGCTCCACGCATTCGCATCGAGTCCATCGCCGCCGTGATAGAGCTCGGCGACGACGTTGATGTTGCCTTTGAATGTGTATTGCCCGCCTGCGAGAACGTGGCGGCGGGCAATCTCGCCGTGCAGTTCCAACGCATCGCCGAAAACGCGTGCGGCACTGATGCCTTGTTGTGTGCCGGTGTCGTCGCGGCGAAAGTGGAGCGAGACGTCGGTGCCACCGATGAGTCGATAAACACGCGCCGCAACGGCGCCGTGGTCCAGGGCGTAGAGCGAAACGTTCGTTCCTCGGACGAAAAGATCCGCGCGGATCATGTCGACGCCGCGATTGGCGGAAAGGCGATCGGAGGGGTCGGCGGGATTCTTCTTCGGGCTGACGAACGCAGTCGGATTCCAGGCGTAGCCGGTTCCCCACTTTTCGATGATGCGGCCGAGGGTGATGTCGAGCCAGGGTCTGGGGTTTAGCTGGACGAAGGCTTCGCCGACATCGACCTTCTGATTGCCTCCCTCGGCGATATCGCCGCGCAGTTTGAGGTGGAACTTCCAGGCACGGCTTTCGGGCGTGGCGTCGAGGAATGCGACGGCATCGCCGGTGCCGGTGCGATAGGGCAAACGTGCGATGTTGCCGGGGTTTAGCGCCGAGGCGGAGTTCGCGGGGGTGAACTGCCACTCGGCGCCGGCGGAGCCGAAGAGTTTGAAGACCTCGGCATGGGCATTCGTGGCGATCAGGACGAGGAGTAGACCGCCGGCGAGCCGCCAGCGGTCCAGCCGGCGAGCCGTCGGCGCTACGCTGCTCGCGCCACTTGCGATGCGTTGTTTCACCATTTGCCGAGCGCGTCCTTTGTGAACATCTTTTCGGCGTTTTCTTTCGGGGTCAGGTTCGCGTAGCGCATCACGGTGCGGTTGCCCGGACGCAGCAGGTCGTCGATCTCGACCTCGGTGACGACGCGCCGGCCGGCCATGGTTCCGTACTGGCGGTAGTTGGCGCGCTTGATCAGCTTTCCGGAGACGACGTAGAAATCGGCGCGGCGCGGCTCATACGACTGCTTGTCGATCCAGAGCCGGACGCGGTTGTAGGCGACGCTGGGATCCTTGGCCACGAGGTCGATGACGAATGCATCGCCATCCTCGGCCACTGACTTCGCGTCGTAGTCGATGGAGAAGTTCGTGCGGGCAACGTCGCCGTTCGAGGCCTGCCCCATCAGCCGTTGCAGCGGCGAGATGCGGATCGGCCGGCTGGCGGTGGGCATGTAGATCCACATGGCGTCGCGCAGCATCAGCAGGTACTTGCCTTTCTCCGTTTGCGGAAACGTGAACTCGACGATGCTGCGATCGCTCCCTCTTCCGAAGACGCGGAAGCGCGAAACGTCTGTCTTGCCGCCAGGCTGGAACGAGGTCAGCTCGACGTCGATGGAGAAGCTTGCGATCGGATTGCGGAAAACGTCGGCGCGAGCGAGAACGGATGCAGCGCGTTGGTCGGACCCACGTAGGTCGGACTCTCCAGTCCGACCGGTGCTTGGCAGAAGTGCGCAAAAAAGCGCGATGGCAAAGATCGATTTCATAACGGCTCCTAAATGTGGCCCAACGCGTCGACGATCTTCAGCCGCGACGCTTTGAGCGCCGGCAGGATCGACGACAGCGTCGATGTGATGACTGCGATGAGAAATGCGGTGACGAGGATGCCCGGCTGCAGCATCACCCGCAGCGGATAGCCCTGCGTGTAGCCGGGCGGCGGCGGCAGCATGATGTGGACGCGGTTGATGAGGTTTGAAATGCCCGCTCCCGCCAGCAGCCCGGCCACGCCGCCGATGATTCCAATCAGCAGCCCCTCGGCGAGGAAGAGACGCCAGATACTGGAGCGCGTCGTGCCGATGGCCATCATCGTGCCGATCTCGCGCGTCCGTTCGAAGATCGACATCACGATCGTGTTGGCCACACTGAAGATGACGATGCCGAAGACGACCATGCCGATGAAGCCGAAGATGCCGTTGTAGAGCAGAACGACCTGGTGGTAGAAAGTTGCGAGCTGCGACCAATCCTTCATCTCCATTGCCCAATGTTTGCGGGCGAAAAGACGATCGAGATCGGCGCGAACCGAGGCGGTGTCGTCGGTGTCGTGGAGCATGACCAGCAGCCGCTCCACCTTCGCCGTCTGCAGAAGCTGTTGCGCGCCGGCCAGCGGCATCTTGATGGCGCGATCGTCGTACTCCTTCACGCCGCTCATGAAGATGCCGGCCACGCGCACGTCGATGGCGTTGAGCGAGCCTGACGTCGTGGTCGACATCAGCGTCAAATAGTCGCCCGGCTTGGCGTGCATCGAGGCAGCCAGACCGCGGCCGACGATGACGGCATCCGGTTCGTTGGCAGGCAGGTCGGTACCAGCAACGAGGCGCTGCGCGTTCATGGCGTGATCCTCTTTCGGCTCCACGCCGGTGGCCATGAAGGTCTCCGACTTGTCGCCGTTGCTGACCAGGCCCATCAGCGTGATCTGGGCGGTGGTCATGCGGACGCGTTTGTCGCTCTCGATGGCGCGGCGAAGCTGGGCCACATCCTCGAGGCCGTACTCCAGCGGCTTCTTTGCCTCGGCGCGCTCGAAGCCGCGTTTGTAGATCTGCAGATGCCCCAGGCGATTGCGGATGGTGCTTTCGCGAAGGCCGTGAAAGGTGATCGCTTTGTAGCCGCCGAAGAGGATCAGGCCGACGGCACCGAAGACGATGACGAGCAGTGTGATGGCCGAACGGCGGCGATTGCGGAAGACGTTGCGAAGGGCGAGTTTGGTGAGCATGGTCGTTTTCCTTATGAGGCGCGGGCCTGAAGCTGCGGTTCGGCGACGATCGCTCCGTCGTGCATGCGGATGCAGCGCTGGGCGCGCGACATGAGCGCGGGATCGTGCGTGGCGAAGATGAAGGTGCAGTTCGTGGCAGCGTTGATCTCTTCGACGAGGTCGAGGATCCTGGCCGCAGTGACGGAATCGAGATTCGCGGTCGGCTCGTCAGCGAGCACGAGCTTCGGCTGGCCGGCCATGGCCCGGGCGATGGCCACGCGCTGTCGCTGTCCGCCGGAGAGCTGGTCCGGCCGCTGGCGGGCCTGATCGGAGATCCCGACCTGATCGAGCCAGTAGCGAACGCGGTCGCGCCGCTGCGCCGCCGGGACGTGTTGCAGCAGGAGCGGATACTCGACGTTCTCGTACGCGGTGAGAACCGGAATCAGATTGAACGTCTGGAAAATGAAGCCGAGCGTGTCGCGTCGCGTTGCGGCCAGGCGGTGCAGCGGCACGCGCGTGACGTCGACGCCATCGATGACGACGCGTCCGCTGTCGGGCTTGTCGATACAGCCGATGAGGTTGAGCAGCGTGGTCTTGCCGCTGCCGGATGGGCCTGCCAGAGCGAGGAAATCGCCGCGGCTCACATCGAGTGAAATACCGGTCAGCGCGCGGACCTTGACACGTCCCAGCGGGTAGGTTCGGGTGACATCAGCGAGCTGGACGAGTGGTTGTTGGTGCATGTGCATCTCCTTCGCATCCCAATCTATGGGGGACACGAGCGATGCACATGTGCTAGAAGAGCGGAGCCGTAATCATGACTTTCGGCATACCAACCGAAATTACGCGTTTGACGCGCAGAGTTGCAGTAGCGCACAATCGACTGAAAACTTAGGAGAGAAAAACTGATGGCGACAACGAAAAAGGGCGGCGGCAAAGGTCTGGCCGCGGAAGTCACCCCCAGCAGCGATCTGGCCGCAATCGTCGGCGCGAAGCCGATCCCCCGCAGCGAAGTCACGAAGCGCGTGTGGGACTACATCAAGGCCAACGGTCTTCAGGACCAGACGAACAAGCGGATGATCAACGCAGACGACAAACTGCTGAAGATCTTCAACGGCAAGAAGCAGGTCTCGATGTTCGAGATGACTGCTCTGGTCAGCAAGCACCTGACCGCTTAGTCTGGCGGATCCGTAACGAATCAGAGGCCGGCGTAACCGCCGGCCTTTTTCGTTTTACCGGATGCCGGTGTCGATGTTGACGTCGATACGCACGGTGCCGTTGGCTTTGATGTCGGCGACCTTCGGCAGATCCGACGTGCGATCGGCGCCGTTCGGCTTGAGCTCGACGCTGTACTTCGCCGGCACGAGGTCGATGACGTAGGAGCCCTGCGAATCGATGTCGACCGTGAAGAGCAGCGTGGTCTTGGTCTCGTTGTAGATCAGGATCTTGCGCGCCGCGTAGGCCGACGGCTGCGTCGGACAAGGATGGCTCTCCTGCTGCGGACCCGGACAGTTTGGTCCGATCGTGACCTGTCCGGAAAGACGGCCGCGCTCTGTGCCCGCCGACCCAGTCTTCCCGTCGGATGGTGATGTGGGGCTGTGGCAGGCGAGAACGATGGCCAGGAGCGGGATCACGACAGCACATCGGAGCGGTCGCATGATTCGCTTATTCTAGTCATCCATTGGCCTCGGGTGTACGTAATTGAGATCGAGGGGGAGTCATGAAGCGATTCATTCTGGTAGTTGCTGTTGCTGTGCTCGTCACTGGCGCCGCGCCGAAGCCGAAAGCGTCCGATGCTGAAGCGGCCATTCGTCATGCGAACAGCGAGTTTTCCGCGAACGTACGCGCCGCGAATGCACAGGCCATCGTCGACAACTTTTACGCACCCGACGCCATCGGAATGGCGCCCAACATGCCGGCGCTTCATGGCCGCGAAGCGCTCCGGCAGTTCTGGACCGGGTTTCTGACGACCGGCGCCATCGAGCTGACGCTGACCAGCGACAACATCACGGTGCGTGACGACATCGCCGTCGAGCGAGGCCACTACGACCTGTCGATCACGCCGCCGAACGGCCGCGAGGTCGCGAAGGACAAGGGCAAGTACCTGGTGACCTGGAAGAAGGTGGACGGGCGGTGGTGGGCGTTCGAAGACATCTTCAACTCGGATATGCCACTGAAGTAGTTACCGTCCCGCCGACTCGATCAGGATGACGTCCGCGATGTCGCGGTATTTGCCGGCGAAGTGGTGTCCGCCAGGCTCGGCGATGATCCGGAAGGCGTGGTGGTCGAGGGCGTGGCAAAGCGAGTTTTTCTCCTTCGCTCCGTAGATGCACAGCACGTTCTGCCCCTTCAATTTTTCAACCTCGGGTTTGACGGCGTACTGCGGTTCTTTGTGGAGGTAGCCGTTCAGACTCCAGGCCGGCCAGTATTTGAAATCGATCGACGGCTCGAGTCCCAGGAGCGCAATGAGCTGCGTGGCGTCGCGAAGGTCGCGCGGAAGGCGGCTGGCCATGAACGGCAGCACGTCGGCGCCGCGCGAGTAGCCGATCAGCAGCACTTTGTTCCGGCGCCACTGGATGCGGTAGTAGCGAATGACGCGTTCCAGCGCGCACGCCGACTCGTCGGGCGTGCGCCGCTTGCGGAAATAGTCGGAAGCAATGAAGCCGACGATCGGAATGCCGGCGGCGCGCAGCCGGTCGGTGATCTTCTGATCGATGCGCCGCCAGCCGCCGTCGCCGGTGACCATCACCGCGAAACGATCGCTGGGAACGCGCGCGCCGAGGGTCACCACCGGGATGCCGGTGATATCGGCGCGTGCGGAGCAGCGCTCGTCCGGAACGGCCGCGTGCGCGGCGCCGGCCATCGCCAGCAGCAGAAAAACAGACGCCAGTCGTTTCACTTGAGATGCTCGAGGATGATGTGCCCGAGTTTGTCGTAGCCGCCGTCGAAATGGTGCGCGCCTTTGAGCGTCACGACGTCGATGAGCGGATGGCCACCCAGCTCGCGGCAGAGCGAATCGTGATCGTCTTCGCCGGACAAACAGAGAATCCGTTGCGAGAGTTTGGCGACTTCGGGTTTCACAGGAAGTCCGCCCGATGAGTTACGCATCCAGTCGGCGACATGGAACTCGAACTCGACTTTCGGACTGGGACCGATGAGCGCGATCATCCGGATTCTGGCCTGCGTCTCGGCGGGTAGGCGGCTGATCATCGCCGGCAGAACGTCCGCACCACGCGAATAGCCGGCCAGCAGAACGCGCGACTTGTGCCACACGCTGAGATACGTGTCGATGATCGTGGCCAGATCGCGCGAGGCGGATTCGGGTGTGCGCTTCGTCCAGAAATACTGGAGCGCATTCAGGCCAACGACCGGCATTCCGTTCGAAGCCAGCACCTTCGAAATCTCGCGATCGATAGCAGCCCAGCCTCCGTCGCCGGAGATGAAGACGACGAGCGTGTCGGAGGTGCCACTCGTGGCGGGTACTTCGATGAGGGGGAGTTTGGGCGTGGCGGCTGATAGAGCGGCAGCAGAGAAAAGCAATGTCAGGAGGGCGAGACACTTCATTCGGATCGAGGGGAACAGCGAAGGGCTACCGTTGTATTCATCACGACGCGATCCAATCGACCTCCTTGCAATGCCACCGGAGATCCTTCGTCGCTGCGCTCCTCAGGATAGAGTTTGCAGGCACTCAATCCAGCAACTGAATCCCGCCCGTGACCGGCTTCGACGCCGTTGAGGATGGTGCGCCGCTGTCGATGACGTGGGTGAGGAAGAGATCGGTATCCGGCTTCTCATCCGGCGTGAAACCGATGACGAGGTAGCGCTGCGGCTGCGGGAGATATTTGTAGGCGTGGCCCCACGGATCGTGCAGGAGCGACGGCGCGATGTAGACCGGCGTCAGATCCTGAAGACGCGTCGGGAGGTGGCCGTTGACGAGGTTGTAGGCCTCGACCGCTTCGCCGATCTGCTCGATCCGCTCGATGGAAATGGCCTTGCGCGTCTCGGTCACCGACGATGCGCGGACGGCCGGACCGAGTGCGCGCAGCCGGTTGAGCGGATTGCGGAATGACATGGACAGCGAAAGGATAGCCAGCAGCGCCAGCACGGCCACCAGCGGAAGCGGCACGGGCGTCTCGGCAACTTCGGTCTCATCGAGCGGCGTGACCTGCGCCAGGACTGCTGCCGCGGCGCTGCCGCGCACTTCTTCGATGAGGTCGCGCGTGAGGAGCTCGTACAACGACTTGGCCGTATCGAACTCCGAGAACTTCGACACCTCCATGACGTCGCGCACGGTCATGGTGCCGTCGACGATGTCGTAGATCGCTTTCTCTTCGCGCGAGATGCGGATCTTGTCGCTGATGAGCGGCTTCCGCCGGCGGATAGGGGTGGCATCGGAGTCGAAGTCGACCTCGTCCGCATCTTCCGACACGCCGACGACCACGATCTCCTGGTCGGTCAGCTTCTTGCGGAAGACCATGTCGTAGGAGCGGATGCGCTTCTCGATGATCGGCCACTCGTCGATCATCCGCGCCCCTTCCATCAGGATCGATTCGGCGCTGACCGGAACGACGTAGTCGCGGTCGTACTCGATCGTTGTCTCCTGCGAGAAGTGGTAGTCGCCGTCTTTCCAGCGGAAGAGGCGGAAGACGATCTGCAGGATCTGGAGCTGGAGTGCCTGTTTGAGCGCCTCGGCAGAAATGATTCCGTAGTGAACGAGGATAAATCCGAGGCGTTGCAGCGTCTCTTTCTGGATCTCGAGCGCGCGATTGAGCTGGTCCTGCGTCAACAGCTCGCCGCGGATCAGCACGTGCCCGAGTCGATTCTCCAGGCGATGACTCAACGAATCGGCGCCGACGATCTTGCCGTCCAGGAACGTGACCGTGACCGTGTCGTCGTTCGCGCGCAACGTCAGCACGCCGGTCTTCCGCTGCAAACCGATGAGCTGGAAGATGTCGGCCAGACTGAAGTCTTTGAGTGTGCCTTCGAGTGCCATGATCTACACCGCGGATGCCCGCCGCCGGTAAATCGGCAGCGTCAGGAGAAGCCAGAGAACGACGGCCAGGACGATGGCCACGATGCGGACAAACGTCTTCGCCACATCGCCCGGCGCCAGAACCGGAGCGAGGCGTCCGGACAGCGTCGCCAGCGAGACGAAGAAAACGAAAACGAACGCGCCGATGATCCCGGCCACCGTGCGCCCTTCGATGAGCTGCGCCGATCCTGGGAAGAACGTGGCCAGCCAGCGATTGCGGGTCAGCATGCCTCCCTGGTGGCTGTTCACCTCTTCGAGTTTGGCGCGCTTCGTCATCATCGAAACGCCGTCGCGCTTGAGGTAGATGTGGATGCACTGCGTACAGAAGGTGGCGCTCTCGCGGGCCGATTTGCAGCGATGACAGAAGGTCCGCCCGCACTTGATGCAGGAGCCTGCGAAGCCGGCGTTGCGGCGTTTGAAGAAGATCGCCGGCGCCAGAAGAATCGTCAGGATCGCGCCGAGGGTCAGCGGGTTGCGTACGCTTTCGCTGAGATCGAACCATGCGTAGTTCCCGAAAAGCGATCGGGCCACGCCGCGGCGCGCGATGTCCGATGACACTGCCCAGGCCTGGTTGATGGACGGGTGATAGAGCGCCACTTTCTGGGCCGGCGGATCGGAGGAGAGGCGGTCGATGTTGGAACGATCGATCTTCTTGGCCTGATCCAGCTTCTGCCCCTGCTGGTCGAATTTGTACAGCTCACCGAGCGCGATCGAGTCGTCATAGAAGGCGATGGCCAGATGCGGATCAAGCGCTTCCGCCTTGTTGTACTCCGTCACCGCCGTGGCGAAATCGTTGTTGAAGAAATGTAGATTGCCGATGTTCACGTGCGCGCCGGCGCTGTCGCGCAACTCCGCAGAACGGCGGTAGTGCTGGTTGGCCTGCTGCTCGTCGCCATCCTGCAGATAGAGGTTTCCGAGCAGGAGGTGGAGCACTGCATCGTCGGGGACGATGTTGACCAGCTCCTGCATCCGGCGAAGGGCGTCGGGCTGGTAACTGCGCTCCTCGCTGGCGATGGCCGAGGTGATGACAGGACTGTCGACGCCGGCGATCCAGTGCGAGGTCAGATCGAGCGCAATCGGAGCCGCGGCGATCAGCAGCGACAAAACGATGATGAGAATTCGCTCGCCCGGCTTGGCGTACCCGAAGAAGATGATGAACCAATAGAAAATGAGCCAGACCGGTCCAAGCCAGAGAAAAACCGGCAGGAAGAGAAGTGCGAAGGCGAGCACGGAGACCACGCCGCCGTGCATCCGCGCGCTGAGGATCTCGCGGAAGTCGTGGGACATCGCCCGGGCGTAGCGGACGAAGAGCGCCAGCGCGAAGATGGTCGTCGTCAGTGCGATGGCCAGCAGCAGAGTGATCAGCGAATCCGACTGACCGAGCAGCCGCGATCGATAGTTGCGGAAGATGTTGGCGAATCCGCGCAGCAACGCCGGAGCCACATCGCTCCACTGTTTCCCCTCGGCGGCAACCTCCGCGCGCATGAAGGCAACGGCACTCGACGCAGGATCGAGCGCGTCCGCCGTCTTGTTTCCCCATCCGACGACGGCCGTCTTGTTGCCCTGCTTCGCTGCCTGCTGCGCCAGGGCGTGGGCGGAAACGGCGTAGAGCGGATAGCTGCGGATGCCATATCCGCGGCCGGTCTCGGTCAACTCCGTCGTCTTCTTCGCCGCCACATCGATGTTGCCGGCATCGGCGGCCGACGTCGCCTGCGGCCAGATGTCGCGCGGCGCAAGATCCTCCGCTCGTGCTGCCAGTGAGCCGAGGCACGCCAGCGCGGCGAGAAGCGTAAGGAGACGTCGATTCATGAAAGACTTTTCGTTCGCTGCACGAACGCGAGCTTCAATTCTCCCAGATGTGTCGCCAGGAAGTCGTCTTCATCGGGCGTCAGATTGCCCGCCGTTTTCTCCCGGAGCATGGTCAGCATCTCGATCATCTGCCGCGCCGCGGCCACGTCCACCTTCGGCTTCTGCCCATACGGATCGCGCAGCATGCCTAATGAGACGTAGGCCTGGGCAATGAGCGGCTCGACGAAGTCGGCGAAGGCGGTGCCCGGATTCAGTGCCTTGTCGGCGATCGATTTATTGCGCCGTTCGCCGCCAGGCGGCGGCTCGGGATTCGGCGTCTGGCGCCGCTCGGCCGGCTGGGCAGCAGGCTTCTCAACAGGTTTGTCAACAGGCTTTTCGGGGGCCGGTGCTTCAGGCTTTGCAGCAAAGGGATCGCCGGGCTTGATGTCCTGGCGAAACTCCTCGCGAATCTCCCCCTCGGCGGTGAAGATCCGTTTGTCGGTGACTTTGATCTCGGATTTGGGTTTGTCCATTTGACAGCCATTATCGACGCTTTAAACGCCTCAAAAAGAACAGTGATAGGGACCGGAAACGATATAGCAAGTGCGCGCTGATGCGCTACCGCCGATACAATCCGCGCCCTCGCCGATGCGCATCGTTCAGATCCTCGAATTCAACCAGTTCAACACCGGCTCGGTGCATCAGATGTTTCAGGCCGCGGCCGGTTTGCGCGAGCGCGGGCACGACGTGACGATCGTCAGCCGGCCGGATCGCGTGCTGGAGGACAGGACGCACGCGGCGGGGGTGGCCTTCATCGGCCTGCACATGCGCAACGAGTTCGACGTCGTCAGCGCCTGGAAGCTGGGACGCCTTTTCCGGCAGATCAGGCCCGACGTCGTCCACGTCCACAAAGGCGTTGCGCATTCGCTGGCGCTTGCAGCGACGTTTGTTCAACCGGTCGGCGCCTTCGTCGTCAATCGCGGCGTGTCGTTTCCGCTCGATGTCTGGAATCGGATCAAGTACCGCACCCGCCGCGTCGATCGCGTGGTCACCGTCTGCGAGCAGATCAAGGATGTGATCGTCGCCAGCGGCGGCCTGCCTCGCGAGAAAGTCGAAGTCGTCTACGCAGGGACGGATGTCACGCTTTTCGATCCTGCGAAATGGGATTCGCGCACGTTTCGCCGCGAGAAAGGGATCGCCGACGATCGGTTTCTCATCGCCCAGGTCGGGGTGCGAACGTGGAAAGGATGGAAGGAGCTCGTCGATGCGGTTGCCTCGATCCTGCCAACGCATCCGAACGTCCACCTCGCGCTCATCGGCTGTCGCGATGAGAGCGAACGCGCAGAAGTAGCTGCCTACGCGCAGGAGCGAGGCATCGCCGGATCCGTCACGCCGGCCGAATATCGCGATGACATGCCGAATGTTTTCGCTTCGTGCGATCTCGTCGTCGACGCGTCCTGGGCAGGAACCGGCATCACCGGCACGATCCGCGAAGCGATGGCCATGCAGAAGCCGGTCATCGCCACCGACTGCGGCGGCAACCGGGAGCTGGTGTCGTCGCCGGCGGTTGGCTGGCTGATTCCTGCGAAGGAAGTAGCGCCCCTGGCGAGCGCGATCGCCGGGGTGATCGACGATGCTCCGCGTCGCACGCGCGTGGCGGCAAACGCTCGCGAGCACGTGGTGCGCGGGTTTTCGAAGGAACTGCGGATCTCGCGGCTGGAAGAGCTTTATCGAAACGCGATGAGCTGACCAGCAGTGCAACAGGGCTTGTCCAGATGGATGGATGCAGT
>Ga0307511_10001314_pt1 | contig 26397 bp, 38 predicted proteins | sample 13_EM_MG_FD_200266 | JGI IMG/M metagenome (GOLD analysis project Ga0307511, IMG submission 200266) | Populus trichocarpa ectomycorrhiza microbial communities from riparian zone in the Pacific Northwest, United States - 13_EM | ecosystem: Host-associated > Plants > Roots > Unclassified | place...
GAGTCATGATTGATTGGTTTGAGTACTGCATTATTCATTATTAATTCTTTCACTTATTTAAATGCCTCATCATGCAGGTGAGTCCATTTAAATTGTTTTGTTGATCCTTGTAGTTCATATAGACATCTACCTTTGGTTGCTAGGTCCTTGCAGAATCTTGCAAGGTAGTTTACTACCCCCATTAATCTTTGTATTTCCCTTCTGTTGGTGGGTGTCTTGAAATCTACTACCTTTTTGATATTCTCAGGATCAGCTTCCAGTCCATTATTGTGTAGAACATGCCCAAGTAATTCCATTTTTTGTGGCATTATTTGGCATTTATCTTTGTTGAACCACATTTTGGCTTTTTCCAGTGTTTTTAATACTGCTCTTACTGTTTGTACATGCTCTTCGTATATGTTATTCCCAATAAGGATATCATCTAGATATACCATTACTGTTTTTCCAAGGAATTCCCTGAGGAGCCAATTCATTGCTCTCATCATAGTTGTAGGTGCATTATAGTCACCTTGCTGCATTACTAGTGAGTCAAATTTTCCCATATGACATGATAATGTTGCATGTTTGACTGAATCAGGGTGGTGCCTAATATTGTGGTATCCATCTGTAAGGTCTAGTTTGGATTTACATTTTTTGCTTGCTAGCCAATCAATAATTTGGTTTATGCTTGGCATATGCATCCTTGCTTTATGTGTTTTGAGGTTTCTTGGTATACAATTTAGAAGGAACCTCGCCTTCTTACCATCCTTCTTTGGTTGTGTAAACATTATTATTGTGTTGAGAGATTTAGATAGTATGATTGTAATAGTTTCTAATTCTTTATTTACTTTTTCTGTGATTTGATCCTGGAACCTATCATAGCTAGGGATATAATGAGGGTACTATTCTGCCCCTTCTATTACCTCTATTTTGTGTTGCATGATTTCCATCGGTTCCCTTAATGGTGGTAGTTCTGTAGGTTTCTCTGTTGGGAATAGATGTGGAAATTCTGAGTAAGGGTCAAATCCTTGTTGTATGGTTAGGTGGTAGCAGATCAAGTCTCCACCTTCATACATGACTGGGTCTGGTCCAAGTTCATATTCTGACTCAGACTATGTTTCCCATGATCCTGGGTTAATTTCTACTTCTTCCTCCCAGGTAGTGTATAGGGCATCTTGCCCTAATATTCTTCTTCTTTCTGCTTCCATGTTTTCCATAAGTTCATCAAATTCATAGTCTTGCCATGGGTGTATATCAGCTTGTTGTCTTCGGATCATATTATTGTCTCCCATCCTTGCTTCTAGGTTATCTATTGTTTCCTGTAGGGTTTTACTAAGGGATTTACTTTCCTCTTCTAATTGTCTCAGTCTTTCATCCAGGTCAGTTATTAACTCATTATCTGATGAGTCTTCATAATCTGTTTCATCATATGCATAATCTTTGATTGCTTCTGAGTCAGAAGTTCTCTCTGATTCTGTATCTGAGTGTGGATGTCCTGATGATTTACTTGCTGTGTTGCATCCACATTGCTGTAGATCTTATTGAGTTATTCCCAGTCTTTTGTAGCATTTTGAGGTCATATCTGGTCATTCCTGGTGGCTGAATGCTTATCATGTTGTCATGGATATTCATTATTGCTTTTAATTTCTTTAATGCTAGTTCACATAGTATGGCAACCCAATTTCTGAGATTGGCTGAATAGAAGGTCCTTTCTTCTTCATATCCTTGTACATTGATAAGTACTGTTGTCTTATTTGTCATAAGTGATCTGCTTCCTTGGATTGCTGTTTCTAGATGTTTCTTTTCTATTTGAGTTAAAGGAAGTTTAAACAAGGTACAGAAATTATTGTATATTAGGTCTCCTCCTTGAGTACATGGGTCTAGTAATACATAAGCCTTGTATCCATTAATCATAATTTCTGCAGCCATAGTTTCTTTTCATGCTTCAGGTATGATAAAGGTTCTCCTCTATGTAGGGCCTTTCATTACCTGCATTAGTGTTGACTGTGTTTCCATACTTAGAGCTGCTGTTTTGACTTTGGGGTTTCTATTCCTGTTTTGGTATTGTTGTGGGTTGATCTTTTGGTATGATGATGACATAGATTTCTTTTGTGGGCATTGTGAAACCATATGACCAGTTTGTTTGCAGTGATAGCATTTACCTTCTTGTTTGAGCTTTTCCCTTTCTCTAAAAGATAACATATTTGCCATGTCATCTTTTCTTTTTCTAGCACTAGGGAAATTACCATACAGTCCTCCTGGTCCTCCTTTTGTCCTGGCTGCAGGAGCTGCAATCTTCTTTTTTTCATCAGGTAATTTGTAGTTTGATTTCACAAATTCCATTGGCTTTCCTGCTGATCATTGTTTATTAGGTGGACTTGGTTTCCTATTTTGGTTTATTACTGGTGGAGGTCTATGAGTCTGTTTCCTGGTAGCCTGTACTTGTTCTACCTTATTGACAATTTGTTCAAATGACATATCCCCGTTGATTGCTAATTTAACTTGTTGTTTAATTAGGGAGGTCAGACCATTTACAAATTTCATTTTGAGTGCATGGTCTGAGATAAGGGCTTTACCCTTATTGTCTCTGCATCTAAGTTGGTAGTCCTGCAGGTGTCGTGCAAATGTGTTGACAGGACTGTCTTGTCCAAATTGTGCTTGGTGGCAACCTTCATACTTTTTCCACAGTTCTTCCCTTGCCGTGGATGGGATAATCTTTTTCCTCAGGAAAACCATAAAACCATAAATATTCCTCTTTCTTGGTTTGGTATTTTCACTATAGTCTTTCAACCATCTGGCAGCCATACCAGTGAATTGAAAGTTTGCTCTTTCTAAGGCTTCTTCCTTATCAACATCCAAGCCTTGCCATTTCAACCATCTCACCAACTGTTCCATATATTCATCAAAGGTAATTGTGTGCTTCCATTTCTCTGCTTTTCCATCAAAGGCTTCTGGTTCTTTGATTTTTGCAAGCTTAGTTGCTTTCTTAATGGTTTCTTCTTTTATTTTACTGGCATGTTGTTTTATTCCAGTAACCTTTTCCCATTCCTTCTATTATGGTATTATTTCTCTTACTGACCTATCTGTTTCTGACCCCGATTCTTCCGAGTCTGAGTCTTTACATTTGTCTGAATCAGGTCCACATTCATTATCACTGCTTGAGCTCCTGCAAGGGTCTGGATCTGGGTTTATTTGGACTTTCTTCTTCTGAGGTAAGGGTTTATCTTTCTTTTGTTTCTTAGGTGTCAGTGGTTACTCTTCTGTTCTCTTATATTTACCCAGGGGTGTTTGTGGTCTATCTTTTGATCCACTTCCTGATGATTCTCCTAGTTAGGTCTAAGGTTTTATAATAAATGGGTCTTCATCTATCCATATTGTTTCTTCTTGTTCTTTATCATGTAGGTTTTCTATTTCTGGGGTCCCTAATTCATATAGGGTTCCCAGCATAAGGTATTGTTCTATTTCTGGCCAGTCTTTTACCAACCAAGCTATACCCTTTACTAGATTATATGTTGGTTGGGGTGGTCTTGTCTTAATTCCTGCATTTAATTCCATATTTTCTAATACCTTATTACTTAGTTCTGATGCTTCTTGGAAGGTCAGATAGTTCAAACATGCTTGGAAGATTATTCCTATTTCTTCAATTGTTAAGTCATATTGGTTAAGGAGGCAATATGTTTGGACTTGATTCATATCTTGGTTCCATTTGCTTACGTTGTTTTCCCAGTATTGTTTTGTTGAAACTGGAGTTCTGATTATCCTTCCTGGTACTATTCCTTTTTCCTCTAGTATAATTGTTTTCTGTACTGCATCTTTTTCCTAAATGTCTTTTCCATTTGGGATGGTTTTCTTGAGTGTTTCTGGAGGTACTAACTCTTTAAGTAGTGCTATTGCCTCATTAGGAGTTAAGGCCTTCCTTCTTCCCTTGGTGCCACTCTTAGCACCCTTCTTTCCTTTCTTGGTGTTAGCAAACATGGCTATCTTCAGGAATTATACCACTGATGACTTGGGGAGGGTTTGTTTTCTTCCTGCTATTCCTTCTTTTATGGATCCTGATGAGGAGGAATCCTTTTCAGTTTCTTATAATAGTCCTAAGGACTATTTCTTTGGGCAGATGGGGGCTAGACCAAAACTTTCTGCTGTCAAGTCTGATCCTTCTTTTGGTAGGAAAAGGAAAGTTAAGGGGGTCAGGTTTGTTGATGGCCTCAATACTACTCTTAGGAGTATTCCTCCTGCTTATGATAGGAATACTTCTTGGAGGGTTAGGGATTGGACTACCAGGGAGGCTTACTCCTTCTGGCAGAAGAGGTATAGGTGGTGTCCTTGCTGGGAGTGTAAGGACAGGTGTGACTAGTGGTTTTCTTTGGGATTTTCTTGGGGTTGGGATACTAGGTATCTTTTGGGGGAGTACTACTCTTCTACTTGTTGGGGATGTGTAAGTGTGGGCCAAGTTGGTAGAGGAGTTCTGTAAGGAACTCGGCTCTACCAACGTGGTTATGGGGTCTCAAGCACACCCACTAAGTCCTATACAGGATTATAGTAGGTGGCTAAGGGGTTGTTAAGTGTAGGGTTGGTTGGGGATCAAGAGGTGCAAGTGGACAAGAATATTACCAGTGTAGCTTATGTATTTCTGAAGTAGCTAGACTAGACTGCGCTGAACGAGAACTGTCCTATCTAAGGCCATGGAATTCAGATCTTTAATAGATACTGAGTTCCTAAGGCAATGAGTCCATTTGGACACATACTAGGCAACAGTAAAGACTCATTATGATATCAGATCATAATGAATACATGATAGCTCATTATAGACACGTCTAGTGTCATGATGATGCCTAACAAGGTAATGGAAACAAGGCTGCCAACGAGATAAACATCCAACAAGAAAAACAGGATAAGCTACTGCCCAATTAGGCAGGCCTAACAGGATATGGTGGTCAGCAAGCTGACATACCTGAAACTAACCCAGAATGATAAAGGAATATGACAGGTAATAATACCGAAATATGACGAGAAAATTACAAGGAAAAAACAACAAGACTAATCCCAATATAATCCTTCCTAATCCAAACATGTCCAAAAAGGGTAGGTGCCAAAACAGGCCAAAAACGTGCCTAGATATAACCCAATAAAATCCACCAAAACTGCCAGAGATAAAACACGTGTAGAGAAAACATATACTGGAAATTCAGTTCCTTACAGCTGTGAGGTGGTAATAGATCAGCCTACTAAGAATGTTACTTCCTTACAGGTGGCTGGTACGATTCTATACCTGAGGTCTGAGTCTGCCTTGCGTTTTGCCTCACATGTTGATACAAAGTGTCCCTCGCCTTTGCAGAAGTTGCAGGGACGAATGGCAGTAGGTGCAGGAGGAATTGACGTCTTCTCCTGTAGTTGAGGATCATGAATAAGGTTGTTCTCCTCGCTAGTGGTATAGTATTGTTGGTGCATGAACTCTACTCCTGGCATATATGTCATGGGATTAGTGGGGGACAGGGATGTGTTATGACCTTGATTTGATCCGCTAGATTCTCCGAAAGATATATTGCGTTGTGATCTGCTGGTGACTACGGCAGAGAGAACGGGGGTTCTTTCCTCGTCTGGTACAATCTTGAGGTTGTAGTCCCTTGGGTTGTTTTGTACGGATTGCCGGCCCCAGGGGTCCTTGCGGGCAATAGGAGCATTCCTGATTGCCCATTCTTCCACAGACCACATGTGAGAGCGGTTTGGAGATTCTTTGATATTAAGATCTGGAATATCAATATTGGAAGTCTCAGAGGAGGGGATGTTGTTAGGCGGGATAGTGGTAGCTTTCAATTTCCATGAGTCTTGCTGACTCGACTGGAATTCCTTCTCCTTCTGATAACCTGCCTTCACTAGAGTGCAGTTTAAGCATCCATGTCCGTAGGTTCCACCAATTGAGCATCTGGTAGTGGGAAAGTATCGGTTCCCATTCTGGTGCGAGCTACCATGCCAGCAGCAGTAGTAGGCATGACAGTCTGTATTATGTTGCTTTCGATGTTGCTTGTAGTGTTCCCAGGCATCATTCACAACGTCTATAATGATGGCAAGACTATTATCGTCGTTGGTGATAGAGTAGGTATCATCTGCGGGAGTGCTGATGTGATAATAACCATTTAACAGATCATGTTCAACAACATGGTGGGGAGGATCGAACTCATACCCGTCAAAGATTTCTTTAGGGATGGTGGAGAGGGTATGCTTATCTGATTGCATTACTTCCTCCTTGATATCGCCGTAGTCTTCGTAATCTCCGGCATTCTCGTCGTCGAAATAGGGACAAGAGGGGTGGTGCCCGAAGCTTTCGTCACGGGCTGCACACTTATTGTAGTCGCAGTCCCTGTGCTTGAAGTTGATGGAGCCACGGGAAACCATTTTGATTTCTTCTGGAACTGGAGACATAGATAGCTTGTTGGTAGTGATAGAAGCGTTCTGAGGTTCGGTGTTATCTTCTGTAGAATCGATGCTGGGAGGAATGAAGTCTTGTTGCTCAGTGGGATCGAGGGCGTATTTATGCTTCCTTGATAGGGCGTCTGCCAACAGGTTTTCCATTTCAGCTATATGTTCGATGACCAAGTCGAATTCTCTCTTGTAAGCTTGCCAGTGGGCTAGATTCTGAGATGTTTGTTGTGGCCGGAGGAATGAGAGTAGTGGTTGATGATCCTTAAGAACCGTGAACTTGTGGTCTTGGCGTTGAGCCTCAAAAAACTTTAGGGAGTCAACAATAGCGAGTAACTCCTTTTGGTAGGTGGGGTACTGCAGCTGTGTGTGGCTGAATTTCCGACAATGAAATCGACATGGTCGAATTGATCCTAGTTCATTATTACTAGCATGACATACCAGGTATTTTGGCCCTTCCGAGAAGTGGTACCAGGGCTAGAGAATCTGTGGAGAATTCACAAGTTCCTTGATTTTCTCGAGTGCCCTAGTATGGGTGTCAGTCCATCTCCAGGGTGCATTTTCACCTTGCAGTTCTGATAGGGTGCTTGACCAGGATGCCAAGTCTGTACAAAACTTACTTAGGAATATGACAACGCAGAGTGTGCCTCGTAGTTCCCAGTGCTTGCTGGGAACCCTGAAGTCCAATACTTTCTTGCTCTTCTTAGGATCCATATGTAACCCATCCAGAGTTAATATATGTCCTAAAATATCTAGACGTTCGGTGAAAAACTGGCATTGGCTAGCCTTCAACCAGCACTTCTCATCTAGGAGTCGTTGTAGAACCTTCTGTAAGGTAACTACATGTTCGTTATAGGTATCTCAAAACATAATAATATCGTCGAGGTAGATGACAAGGTCCTTGAAGACCATGTCCTTAAAGATTTCGTACATGGCTCGTATCATAGTGGCAGGAGTATTGTGGTCGCCTTGTTGCATGATGCGACTGCGGTAATACCCCATGTGTGTGAGGAAGGTGGAGTGTTGTTCCGAGTCTTCTTCAATTCTGATATTGTGGTACCTATCTGCTAGGTCAATCTTGCTCCAATATTTACATGCAGCGACTAGCTCCATGAGTTCCTCAATTCTTGGTAGGGGTGTGTGGTTGGGATCAACCGTTTCATTCCAATCCCTGGCGTCCAGGATGCCCCGGGGTTTGGAAGCATCATCTCGTTTGGCTTGTATGAATAAAACTACCATATTGGTATCATGATCCACATGATAGATAAAACCTGAGACTTCTTCTTCGGTTAGCTCTCTCGTGAGCTCTGTATAAAATTTTAATAGGAAGGGTCGCCATTTTGGTACTCGGGTAGATCCGGGTTTTGGGCAGATTCGGTGGTTGATAGTTCTGAGGGGTGGCAACTCGTTGGATGTGGTTGCCGGAAATAGTTGGGCGAATTCAACTAAGGGGTTGAATTCCCAATTTTCTCCGAGACTTATAGCTGAGATCATGAATTCGAAGAGTGGTAGAAGATAGTCTGGTGCTTCGTCTTCTATGAAGAGTGCAGCCAATGTAACTTGCCCCGTATCAAGGCCTGCTTTTCTCCATTCCTTGCGTGCAAAACATTGCATCCCTTCTGGTTAGATAGTGACAGGCTTTGGTCTAGCTGGAATTAAAGCGTTCAGTGCTGTAAGCACAGGCTTGCCTAGCATCCTATCCCAGCCTGCAAGATGAGCTACATAGAGTGTTCTTGTTTCCGTATATCCTCCGTAGTCCACGGGACATCACATGCCTTTTCTATTATAATCTTTGATCCTTTGATCGCGGTGTTGAGTAACTTCCGGTCAATTTCATAAGTGGGTAGGCCTTATAGTTATACGAATTGTGCATTAATGAGATCTCCACTGGTGGTCTATAAATCTACAAGGGCTAATGCCGGGTGGCCCTTGACCTAGACCCGAACATTACTGTAATCTAACTCTTCGGTAGACTGGGGTTTTGCCTTAGTTCAGCCCTAGTAGTTATTCTTGGCGATAACTGGATTGCTGGTATGTTGTAGGGATAGGACTTGTGCGGCGGTGCACATGAGTACTTTGGATATTCAATTCTTGCATTCCTTGCAGGTGTGACCAGGTGCAAAGCACCACAGGCACTTCCATTCCCTGATCAACTTCATCTTATCTTGTGATGTTAACGTCTTGTTAAGCACTTGCCAGTCCGGATCCTTGGTCCTTGTTCTTTTCATACCAGGGGTCCTTCCAGGATTAGAACTTGTATTATTGTTTTCTGTCTTCCAATACCTACAGTGATTGCGACCAGGGTTCGGAACTGATAGAGTAGTGGGCTGTCGAGCAGGTTTGAGTGTAGTTGATATATGCCCATATTTTCGTGCAGCCTCTCATGATTCCCCTACTTTGAACAGGTCATTGAACGTCCATGAATCAAGTATTTGAGGAACCAGGGTGGTTTCCATATAATCCGGTAGGTGGTTCAGGAATTTCCTGCGTTTGACTTCTTCTGAGATCATTGGTTTCCATCCTTGTCGATACGCTTAATCTGAAGCTCCTCCAACCAGTTGGCAAAGGTTTTGAAACCCATGTGTCATCTATCCTTATGGGGTGAGGTGGCCTCCTATTCATTCCATAGGAGGTCCTTGCTAGTAGAAGGAATAAGAAATTCCCATAGTACTAGCATGAAGCTGAAAATAACCCCTTGTGTTTTTCCTTGATGACTTGATGGTTATAAGTAGTGAGTGCGCTGCCTTGCAGTTTGAATCCAATAAAGTCCAACACTTCGTTCGATTCCAATCTTATACCTTCTTTACTTAACCATCTCTGTATCGTGTTAACCCAAATGTGCAGATACTGTGAGTCTCGCCATTGCTTATCTCTGCAGTTGAGATTTTCTTGATTATCGATCTTGATACCCTTCATCCATTTGGACGTTTTTGGTGATGTTTCAGATGTTACAATTCCTGTCGTCATTTGCCATTGTTGTTGTTCTGGTGTCTTTCCTCGATCTGTTCGTTTCTTGATCTTCTTGATCTTCTTTGGTTTATGTATACTTCTTTGACTCTGGACTCACAATCCGCTGCTAGAGTTGCAACTACTAGAGCTACTATCGTATCCATCATCATCTCCTCCCCCATCCGTTGTGCCTCGTCCTAAGGGAGGGGCATGGTCATCATCGCCGTCTCCATTGTTTGTGGTGCCAGCTTCTGAGGTACATTCCACAATGTCATCTTCCGGCATGATGCCAGTCTGAGATCCTGTGCTGACTTCTGGTACAGGGCGGTGTTTGGTTGGCGTCTTAGGAGGGTCCTTTCTGTCTTGTCCTTTTGGTCGTTTGGGTATCATCAGCAAAAAAGATGATGCGTTACAATTTTCCACCCGGCATTATGTTAATATTTTACCTGAAATACATTGTGTGGGCTGCCTAGCTCATTCCCGCTTGTTGCGTATAATATGCCTTCCCAACTGCCGCATACTTGGCTTTGCATATTACGACATGCACTTGCGCATCCCATCACGCATACATTCCTAATTCCATTGTCTCTTACTTCTCTCTCTATGTGCTCACGAGTCTGATTACATTCATCTTACATCGCTTTTTCTCTTTGCCGCACACCTCCATTTAATTCATCCTACTATTCATCATTCATTTTATTCAACATATGGTAATCTACTCTGTTATTCACTATCCAATATCTTTCCGGCTCCCGTAGTACCAAATGTGCCGCCCCCTCAATTGCACGTAGCCATACCACCATTTGCCCTCCCTGGTGCAACAATAATTTCACCTGTGACATCTCTTCGGGGCCATGAGGCATCGGATTCCCTGCCCACTACAGCAGTGGCACATATGCTAACTTGTACAACTCTTCATTTGACCCCTTAAGTGTAAATAATGCTTTCAAGACTCCTGTTACTAGTCAGTGGTACCCCCTTAAGCACCCCATAATGGAGGTAAGGCGGAGTCTCAATGACTTGATACGTACCCATACTCCATCTCCCTTTGCCTCCTTTCCTCGCCACATTTCCCTCCTGGTGGCCCATACATGTTGCAGTTTGTAAGCGTTATTCTTATCCACATCTTGATGTCGCACCGGAATTTCAAGCCTATTGTATTCCTGCACAGTTGCATGCAATAAAATCCTCTCTGCATCGGATTCCAGATCATTCGCCGCCTGACAAACATGGCATGCAGAGAACTGCACTATATGGTCCCCTAGTTCTGCAATCATGAATTCTTCGACCACACGTACTAGGTCGTATACTACTTGTACAGCACCCTTCCCTTGCAGTGTAACGTATATCTTGGTGCCTGCGGGCACAATCAACCGGGTTTCTTTGCGTTTCAGACGCACAATGTGCGCCAACCTCTGCTGAATTGCCGGATGCTCTGTTGCTCATGCTGCCATATCTAACTCCTTTGCTGCGAAGCTGTAAGATAGGCTGTAGCCTTAGATGATTTGTGGTATGCTGTCGACGTGGTTACTCCGACGGTATGCGTCCTTTAATGCCTTGTGTGAAGTCTTGCAAACCTCCGTGGAATACTAGGGCAAGCTGCCGTAGCGTGAGATTTGGTCATCCTAGTGCATAATCAAAAAGATCTTGGTAAAGTTGAAATATGATTCCGCTACGAGAACCTGATTAAAGAGGTATGCTCGTTCATCCCTATCCTCTGCCACCACACGTGCCTTTTGGGCCCCTGTACGTCCGTTTGCATTTGCCTCTATGTTTCGACTTTTATTCTATTGTGTAAGCTCCTTCGAGACCAAATCCGCCCTACCTTTCGTAGCTTTGGTAGCCCTATATCGCAAAATGACGTACTTAGTGCGACGGAACTCTGGTAGATGTTCCCGCATATATCCAATTGTGCTATCGGTATGGCTCCGAAACTGGGAAAGGAGGGCAAAATCAGGCAAGTATCGTATGCAAGTGATTGCTCTTTTAAACTCCCGTTCTTGGGACGCGGTCGGACGCTCTATGTCTGTCTTGCGACGTAGAGCATCAGTGAAAACACTCAGGATTACCATCAGGATTGATCGAATTTCCTTGCCTGAGACTTGACTCAAAAGTCTGTATGATTTGCACGGCACATAGCATCCAGGGTAATGAGGAAGGGAACTCCAGAAATTATTGAATGTGGGACTTGGAGTCTGTTATGGAATTCTAGAAACCTCTTTATCCATTCCATTCAATGCGGAAGGTTCTTTAAAATCATGGTGTGAATGATATATGATCAAATAAGCTTCTTTGGAACCACATCCTTGAGGCTCCAAAGAGGGTTTGTAACAGGCTTCACTCTGTCGTTGTGCATACTTTTCGCGCCCGATTCGTTAACCCATGGGCAATGCTTTTCAGCCTTGCACGGGGGATATTTTTGCAGGTTGCCGAGTTCCTCTTGATGACATTCGCACATCGGACATCCCGTGGAGTAAATCCCATGTATTGTTCAATTTTCCATATGGTCTGCAGGCCAGCCAGCAACTAGGAAATGGCACTTCCTTATTATCCCGTCCCCACAGCTGATCCCCAGCCCACCCCGTGCTGCGTCCGATAACAGATGCAAAATAAAGGTCAGCAACTCGTAAAGAACCTCAATCGCCTCTTGCTCCTGTTTCTCCTCTGACTAGCCAGTGATTTTGTTGACTCCTTTCGGACTATTCGGTAACAGAGCTACTGGTATCCACATATGAGATGTGGATCGATTCTGAATTCCAGACTTAATCTTGCCAATGCTCATATACAAAGGCCACACTTTCCCATCACCGGAAAAATTCATTAGCTGGGTGGCATCGGACGCAAAGAGTACTAGTACCAGCGTGGCGCCGACGGGGAGGGTCATCTAAGATCTGAACTTAGCCACAACTTAATACTTACAAATGTAGAACGTTGAGTACTGGCATACCTGCATATCCTACCACCACGAACAAGTATTCATCTCCATATTAACCCTCTCTTGCTGTGTGTCAAAGTACCTCACCGGGGCCCAGCACATATGCATACCAAATGCTTTCCAACGCAATAAGTACTTTAAAGAGTCCAAAATATCCCGATACCAGAACTCCGTATTTTTAGCCAACCGAAAGTCCACAAATCCATTCTTCCATGGAGGAACCATGGCCATTTCCGTCAATCTTGCGATATAAGGTGGAAGCAGATCGAAATAAAAATCTTGTGCTGCAGACCGATGAGGACCGTTGGGCGTCCGTTCGTTGCGCAAGTAAGCTATCCTTGAAGAACTTATTGATCCGAGCTCTTGGCACTTGGGATTCATACAAAAACCTTGCAAGCTTGTAATCCAGCGCATTTTGGAAGGGTTGAAAGAAATTATACATCAGTTCCCTCTGTATAACAAACGGGTACGTTGAAATAGCCTTGCCTGCTCCACTGTCCGCAGGAAAACTCGTGATGTCTTCCAGGGGTATGATGGTTTGCGATGTATTCCGCGCTGCATCCGAATTTTCAGGGCCATTATTGTAGATTTATTCTCGTTGTTCTTCCGGCGACTTGGCGTAAACTTGTAGTGTAAGGTCGGGTAAGTGTAAGAAGAGGTGCCTCAACTCATCTTTGAAGTTGTGGTTATTTGTAGCTTGTGCTGCGTCTGTTGCCTTCTCTGTTGCGTCCTTATCTTCCTTCCTTGTATTGGTTCGTTTTCGGAGGTGCTGGAGTTTGGGATGTTGTTTTTCCAAATGGTTCATGAGAGCACCAGCACATTTAAAAGCCTACTTGCAAAACAGGCAAGCACCAAGCTATACGTCCGTTGGCTGTTGTACTGCGTACGAATGTTCATCCTGTGGCGTAGTTTCTGCTCGTATCCGTTTCGACAGTCGGTACTGGAGGTGGGGATGTTTTTTTTTCAAATGAATCTTGAACATGCCAGCCAATTTGAAAGGCTGATTGCAAAATGGGCATTCACCAATCGTTGGGCGTACGCTGGAGGAATCCATGGAAATGATGTGGGCAAACAAATAAGTTGGTGTTTGTTACCACCTAATTTAGCCTAAATCAGCATGCTTATGGGTCACCATGTGTCCGTTGTCATTGTATTCTAGTTGGTTGTCATTCTCAAGAACATGTTTCCTTTTGTATTCTTGCACTCAGTCCCTTCAAGATTGAGAACTAGAACCTGATAGCTTTATTGAAATCATTTTCTGTAAATCCACAGATGTTTTGCACACGGTCGCCAAGGATCGCTAGGCGTCCGATATCGTCCATGTGCTAATCTAACCAAACATGCCCAGAGCTTACCATGTAAGTTAGTCTGGGTGGCACAAGCCCCTCGGAAGAGGTATGTAAGGGACATGCAGTACCTCTACCAAAGCGGTTGTTGCAACCAGACTAATGTAAACAAAGTACCCGTTTTCGGGAACATTATAGCACTAGGACTAGTCTGGTTGGCTACACGGGGGACCCTATTTCTTGTTTCCTAGAACATATTTATCAATCCAAATATTGATGTTTAGCACGCAGTCGCCAAGGATCACTACGAGTCCGATATCAACCCTGTGCTAGCCGAATACAGTTGTGCTTAGATATTCCACGTAGCAGGACTAGTTTAACATTTTTAGTATGATCTCGATTCTAGATCTTGCTTCCAGGCCTAGAATGTGATAGCTGCATTTATTTTAGTAACCAATGTTGATAAATCCACACTAGCATCTATGAAGTTTAGCATGCAGCCGCCAGGGATTGCTACACGTCCGATTTCCTCCTCTGACTCGTACATATGCTAGCCTCATATAGTTGCCCCCAGAGGTTACATCTTGCTTCCGGAACTAGGTAATTTGATGTACTGGAGCGGTCATGCTAACCAGACTAACATAGGCATTCCAGCAGTCTGATCCCATTGAGACTAAGTCGGTTCAAACATAGTACATTACCATAATAGTCCATGTTCTGGCTAATCTGGCATGGTTCTAGCAATATAATACATAGTCTGTTTGGGAGGGCTGAAACGTTCGCACAAAAAGTACTACCTAGGGACAAAGGTATAGAAACCACCAGTCATCGGATGCATGTGGGAAGAAAGGAACCGAAGAGATAAAGCAAGTGAGATAGCTAAATCTCGCGAAATCTGGCTAAACTTTGTACCTATTACAGTGTAAATATATTCTGGCCAAATCTCTGTATTCCCTGGTCTGCTTGGCAGGGCACAAGCCTTCTGATACAAGCAAAAATCACTACCTAGACAAGGGTATCGAAACCACTCGTTATTGGATGCATATTGGAAGAAAGAGGCTGTGGATATCAAGTAACTGTTCTGGCCATATCTGGCCAAAACGTAAACTTGTTCCACCGTGATTGTATTCTGGCCAAATCTCTACACTACCTAAAGGCAATGGTATCGAAACCAACAGTTATCGGACACATGTAGGAAGAAAGAGGCCGGCGATATCAAGCAACTGTTCTGGCCATATCTGGCCAAACCGTGTACTTATTCCAGCGGAAATCTATTGTTGCCAAATCTCTGCACTACTTAAATACAAGGGTATCGAAACCGCCAGTCATTGGACACATGTAGGAAGAAAGAGGTCTGGGATATCAGGCAACTGTTCTGGTCATATCTGGCCAAACCGTGCACTTGTTCCAGTGTGAATGCATTCTGGCCAAATCTCTGCACTACCTAAACACAAGGGTATCGAAACCAACAGTTATCCGACGTATGTAGGAAAAGAGTGGCCAGTGAGATCGAGCAAGTGCTTTGGTCAAATCTAGCCAAACTGTGTACTTGTTATAGCGTGAATGTATTCTGGCCAGGTCGGGCCAAAGTGTATACTTGCAGGTAAATGTATTAAAAGTAGTACTATAGCTAGAAATACAAAAGGGCTGTCTTCCCACATGTTAGAATTGCCAAACCAGTACTGCCTTCTACTGATCCGAATACATTCCGAATACATTCCGAACTGTTTGGACATTAATGGTACCCTATACATCAGGTATCGGACGAGGGTGATCAACTAATTATGGTATTACTAGGTTAGGTAGTCAAGTATGTCACGACTACTAGCGAATGAAGAACAGGTGACAACACGGGCCAAGACCCAGCTGGGCTGGAGCAATGATAACCCCGAAGAAAATAAGAAGTAGAGGAGGCACGTGAAGGCTTATGCACTTGCCAACGGTATTACCGGCAGATGTGAAACTTCCACAGCTGCCTGGCAGGCATGCAGGGACCATGCAATGGACTCGAAAAATGGACTGCCAGCATCCAGGAAGGCCCTGTTGCAGTCCAATGAGGGGGACAAAGATGGAGACAAGGCAAGAGATAGGTTCCACTATCTGTTGCTGGATAGTCTAAAAAAGGATAGGAAGAAAGAGACTAAGGAGGGCCTGGCCTGGGCTAAAAGAAAGCGAGACCAGGGTGCAAATGACTACGATAGGGATACTACGGGTCTGATAGAAGCTCCCGACCTATGAGTAAGGGTGGCAATTATCGCCCGGAGGATGCATGAGATTTGGAGTCCACGAGGGGGAATTATTTTTGTACAAATGCCCGAAATAAGCAACTGGTTGCACTGCGTCGGATAACGATGCAAGATATAGTGGATGGGGTGCGACTCCGCAACACTAACGGCAGAATCGTGCAGGCTATTTACGGCGCCCTAAATACACCGCCCCAAAATAGGCAGAACCCGGCGGACGTAGAGCTGGTCACAAAAGACGCCTATCTGGCGAATATGATTGTGGTGGCCGAAGGGGCCTACAAGCCCCTTCTGTTCCAATTACAGTTGGCTAAGACGGACCAAGCCAACCAAAGCCCCCCTTCCGACGACCGAGAGCATTTTGCGGGGGATGAATTCGTCTCCGCAGATGACCCTTACGACTGAGTGGGGTCCGACTTGGACAATGACCTATACCTCATTAAGTGGGGAAGAAGGAGGGCAAAGGCGTGGCCCACAAGTGACCACGGCTTCGAACATGAGAAGCCTGGGTGCAGAAGGAAACTGTGGGAATTCTGCCACCAGCTGGAGGAGTTAAAAGGATGCCATCGGGCGTTCAAGGGACCCAAACAGGGTGATATCATCGACTCAGATGACAAAGACCTTTTTAGCTGAGTTAGGTATTTGAATCCCCATTCAGGCAAGAGGTATGTGAAAGCACGAGCTGCAGCCTGAAATGCAGTTCATGCTAAAACCGAGGAAGAAGGTAGAGGGAGATCTGTGGCCAAATTTGGGGCAGAGCCGGAGGAGGGGGGTTTCAATTATTGGGTGTGGATTGATGAACCCCAGGCTGAAGTGGAGGATGAAGAGGAGGAGCAGGAGCAGGAGCAGGAGGAGGATGGGAGTAGCGATGAGAAAGAAGAGGAGGAAAGCTAGGAAGGATAGGGCGCAGGACGTGGGGGTTCCGATATGGGGCTAGGAGGGAATATATGGAAAAGTTGGGTTTTAGTTTGAATGTTGATGCTTTATATAATGTAATGTTTTTTTATATGTATTTTTTTATATGTATTTTTTTATTTTTATTTTCTTTTGTGTTTTTGTGCTTTATGCATGATATTTATGTTAGTACGATTTTTTTCATATTGTGTATATTTTATATAAAGGTGATATGACTCAAGTGAAGCGCGGCGTAATTGGCTTGCAAGCGTCCGATAACCGCTACAGCCAAGTGTATACACAGTGGTGGGCGCCTGCTAACATCTGCAGCAAATTGAATAGGCGGTAGTTGGATATCCAAATAATGTGGACTATCATGGACAAAGTACAGATGAGGTTGGGCTTGGTAGCGGGTGGAGATATTATTTTGGAGGTAGATCGTGGTTAAGGTGAAATTGTGCAGGTAGGACTACGCCAAGTGAGTATGTTACATAAGTGGATCAATAGATTAGTGTCCGCTAGGCATGCGATAATAGCCACGTGAGACAAACAGGGCAAAAAAAGGCTGGAATCAGATCCTGGGTAAACGTTTCTACTAGATGTCATTGGGATATGGAAATCCCAGACACAGAGGCCTGTGCCCAACCAACGGAGACAGATTCTGGTGAGGACCACCATCTAGAGCAATACAACATCAGCATGGAAGGTAGCATGCCTCTAGTGCCTCTGGCGCCACTGGCGCCCTTAGCGGCAAGCTGACAATCTGGAAGGCAGCGATCGTGACCGTGGGCACCCGGACGCCATCGTCCTAGAACACTGGCATCAGGCCGCCACAAATTCGCCCTAAAAAGAGCAAAATAAGTTCGAAATCGATGATATTTGGGCCCTTGGACGCCAGCCATCAGGGCTCGTGGCCTCCTGACGCCCTGAATGTACCGCCGCCCCTAGAGGCAGCAGCAAAACCGCTGGAATCAGGGCGCCACTGCAGAGTGTCAGGGCGCCTTAATTTCATAGGTGATGAAGATAAGAATATATATATGGCATCCGTCTAGCATCCGATTAAGATTTCTAAACCGCGGCCTAGAACAATCACACAAATTCCATCATACCTACAAACGATTTTCTCCCTTATACACATTTGCTTAATCGCATTTAATCATACACATTCCCTCATACATATTCCCTCATACCTATTCCCTTATACATATTCCCTCATACACATTCCATCACGTATCATACACATTGAGATGGCAAAAGTAGCCCGAAAGCCCATGTCTCAGCAAGGACATAATACTTCCGCTGGAGGTCTTATACGCAAACGAAAGAAACAACTTCATGAGTTCAAGGGTAACAAGGGCCTGAGATTTCAAGAACCTCTGGAGGTGTGTCGTTATTCCCATGAAAGTTGACGTGGGTACTGATAAAAGTTAAAGATCGACGAAGATCCGGAAAAGGAAATAGGGGAAATAAAGGATCTCTCGTCGGATGAGAGCAATGCGGATGATCAGAGGTTGACGGATGATGAGGAAGATGAATCGGACATTGTGGAGGTGAAAAGACTCCAGGACGGAGGTAAAAGGACAATGTCATTTGCAGCCATTCTGGAGTAGCTGCAAGGCCTGTGCTTTATCGCACAAAACTGGGTTACCAACTACATGTTCTTTAGGCTCCCATTCCTAAGTTCCTTAGATGTAATCAACTTAATCCAGGAGGCATGGGAATGGGCACAAGACCAGGAAAAGGCATACCCACCGCGTACCAAGGGATGCGAGGCACTGGTAAGTCAGTCACAACCGTGGAACTTCCAATGGCTAACTGGGAACAGCTTAAAAGCGTCCATTCCCGGCATAGGTCATATGTCGTTCACGAGTGTCGCCAGATCATTATGCGTTTGTACAAGCTGGATTACCAGACGAAGAAGGAAGTTGCAAAGAAGGTTAAGTGGTTGCTCGAGAAGGATCGATTTGTTTGTCCGGAGGAACAGTGGGAGGTAAGTAACTCAGGACAAGCTATGAACAGACGCTAAGGTATATAAAACAGACTCTTGGGCATCGATTTCGAGCTTCAGAAATTGTAACAGTAATCTACGAATGTTTTTTTAAACAGCCGAAGATGCATGGAAACCGGGATGTAAAGTCCTTAAACAATATCAAGCCTGTCTTCATTTACTTGGTCGCGCCTGCGCTTCGGCATTGCCTCAAGGAATTGGAGGGGGGGAAACAAACAGGTGAACCCATCGATTTCAAGTACAAGCCGGCTGCAAGTAAGTGTTGAATCCGACGTCAGATATCCAGCAACTGACGCAAGGTAGCTTCATTTCACAGACTGAGGAACACTTGGAGCCTGGATGATATCAGAGTTCGGAATCTCATATTGGCAAATATCAAGGCTGACTTCCGCACACGAATTGGTGTGTTCGATAAAAAAGCCGAGGTAGAATCGAGTGATCCTTGTGCAGTGGTAGAGGACGATACATACGTCCATGAGTTGCCACAGGAATTGCAGAGGACTATCTCAGGAGAAAATTTGGCGGCATCGGATGCACCAAATGAGAACAAGACCTAGGAGCAAGCTCCTAACACTCAACTAATGGGGACCATGATGGAGGCAGGTAGCGATAATGATGAACAGAGTGCTACGGAGGTGGATGAGAATCATGATTGGCAGGCATCACAGGTGTGATTCACTGTTATGTTGGTTGCATAAAGGCTCTTGTACGTCCGATAGCCTATATGGGTGGTATATGGTTGTGAGGGTATTTTTTTTTCTTCCTCTTTATTCTTGTTTAGTTTTTTGTTTCTTGTTATGTATGCAGAGTTAGTTACCTGCTGATAGATTGTGTTGCGGAGGATTGAATGTGTCAATATGGTATAGGGATTCAAGTCTACAGTTTTCACAGTTTTTATTTCATTTATGCTACTGTAATCTGGTTTTTGATTTGGTCCTCCACATTACCATTCTGTTTTGTTTGCCTATAGAATTTGGTAAAGAGAAGTGAGTCTGATTTAGTATGGTCTGCGACTGATTGGAGGGGTGGGAAGAATGCAAATTCGGAGGGTATATAGTATATACGGAGATAATAATTTAATTAAAGTTGGAGCCAAAACACTTAGAGATGACAAGTGAGAAATATGTGCTAGCATATAACAACTAACAAGGGGAAAGAAACAATATAAAGGCTTCCAGGTTCTGCTGGACATAGCAAACGAGCGAAGGCGAGCAGACAGGTTGCGTCTGAAACAAGCACAAGGGAAGGATTAGGAGTGCGCAAACGTGTAGGAATGAGATCCGACTGAGGAGGAATGAGGATGCGACTGCCCACATGAAAGGGACGATGGGGGAACATGGACACAGAAGAAATGTAAAGGGTAAACATAGGACAGGGAGCAGGTGCAGTGTGTACGTTAAGAAGGGGGCTGAGTCGGATGAGCGTAATTGGGTGAGACAGAAGGGGACCAAAGATGTAGAAAACGTGGGGTGCGGGGTTGTGGAATTCAGAGGGGGAGTGAAGGACTAGAAGAGCTTTAAGGGTAAGAACATGGAAGAAATGCTTTCGAAAAGGATACCCATTGGTCCGATTGCATAACAAAAAGTTTCGGGAATATGTGACATGGGAAGTCGGGGTGGGGGCAGAGAGAGTTATATGAATGAGATCTTGTGGTAACACGTAGTTTTACAAATTGGTGCTGGCGTGACGCCGTGCATACAACGCAAACTAAATTTTTGCCGATAATAGGTGGGTCCTCAAATTGGCCTGGTACAATAGGTAAAAGGAGGTCCTGACCAGAGAGCATGAAGGCCATAATATCATCCCATTCCTTCAGAACCCAGTGTGCTTCTGTAAGTTGTGGAATCTTGGGGGGATTTAGGCGTTCCATAAGCACCGTGGTAAGCTCCAAGTCCTTGCTTTCAAATGGAATAGTTGTGTTCCCGAGAGAGTGTTTGGTTGTTGCTTCAAGAAGCACTTGAATGTCGTTTGGATGAAAGCAATGAAGATCCCCAAACATTTGCATAAAGGCGAGCATATCATGTATTTGTGGTTGTACTTTCTTCTAGCTTGCTTCTGTTATCGTAGGTGACTCAAATTCTCATGTTGTAAGAGAAGAGTCTTATTCTGATTTTGTGACATCGACGTTGTAGATGGTGAGAGGAGGTGGTTTGACTGATTCCTCGAACGTTTGTAATTCAGGAGTGTCTCTTTTCTTTCATGGTGTGTTAGCGATTAACTTCTTGATATCTTCAGGAATCATAGGTAATCTTCACGACTTGTGGTAGGTGTACGGCTTATCCGTTTTAGAAGCCATAATATTGGTGACTCGTTCGAATATTACGAGTTATTTTTCCCCCTTGTCCGTATTTTGTGGTAACAAGTACGTTGCTCCGGACTTGAATGATTTCTGATCGACTTCAGTTGACTGTGGCTTAACTGCCTGTTCCATGTGTAGGCAGGATAGTGGGAATGAGGAGAGCATGGATGCTGGTTCGTCATTTTCTTCCGCTCCTACAATGGTAGGTACTCCTGAGACGTAGGTAATCCCGACGACGTCTAAGATACCTTTCCCAATGGAAGGCTTTGGAGATGGTGAGGGTGGCGGCAGGAAGACCATGCACTGGTCTCCTTATATGGAAGAGCTGGATAGATCAAACTCCTTGAGTTTTAAGCTTAGGCCAACTGAGAATAGTTTAGTTGGAAAGGAGGATGTATGTGCCTCACCTGTTAGGAATCTGGTGTTGGATGGTAGAGGAAGTAACTATGTAGTTCCTGCTGTACTTTCATATATTTCTTCTAATGGTGTGAAGAACGAGGGTGAGCCGTGGGATGGTGATGCGTATTTGTATGCTGCAATTATTCCTGGGACGTATGGTGCCGCGATGTCTTGTGCTCTCTGGTATAAGAGGATGAATGGGGATTGTAGTTGGCAGAAATGCAATAGGTGGTGTCGATATTGGTGGGGTAAGGTGATTGAACGAGGGTGGAATTGTGTAATGGTAAATACCTCTGCCAGTTAGAGCTCTGCCTTGTCTTGCACAAGGTCTTTTGTTGACTGCAAGCTGAGAATATCTCTGTCTCGTTGTAGAATTATTGTTCCTGGCATTCGTTGAATGTAATGTGTATATTGAATGTGTTGACATCCAACAGAGGTGATACCTGAAAAGGTATCAGAAAGATACCAACGGGTAATCATTCCGTGATGTTAGTTTTAACAGTTAGATTATTTTGTTTGTTAAAAAACATGCAATGGGCGATGCCAATAGTAGCACCGCTGGCCGTTTAACAGAGTCTATTCTATAACCGGAATGATGGTGTATATCTGTTATTGGTTCCACTAAGTCGAGCACTCAGAGTATCTTTGGGAGCATACAGATTTCCCAAGCGGGAAGAGAATTAACAGGTGTAATCTCTCTGTATTGAAGCTATCTAAGGCTTGTCTGAACAATGTCTGAAGTGATCTGATCTAAGAATCCTGCTCCAGAAGGGCGGAATGGCTCAATACTTATACTAGCCACCAAGCCTTCTGGAGTCTGAACAACCTGTTTTCTGGCCGTTCTAAAAAGCACTTCCTCCATGACCATAAATACAGGTGTGGAAGTTCAGGCCTCCTGTACTCAGAAGTACAGGTATGAATGCGTAATGCACTACGATAAAGGGAAAGTTCATAAGAACCGCATACTCTTAAGGTGATACTACGTAAGGTACTATGCTCGAGCTATGTGGTATAAATAATAGGAGCTAGAAAATGCATACTAAGACAATTATAAGTAACAGTCTTCCATTACAACACCACTAGCACAGCATTCCTGTTAGCAGTTTGCTGATCTTTTGCATTGTTCACTTGACACCTTACGTCGGATGGAAAACAACTGGGAAGTGTTTCTGTTTCTGGAACTAGACAATGTTTCTTCCTCTATGAGGGTCTGGTAGCGATATGGTTTCTGGCATATTCAGGTGGAACTAGAGAAGTCTCAGCGTTTTACCCTAGCAAGACGAGAAATCACCACATACTCCAGCGGAAGGGTAAAGTTGTGCATACCACTAGCACCTCATTCCTATTGGTGATTTGCAAATCTTTTGCCCTGTTCGCCTAACACTTTACATTGGATGGAAAACAGCTGAGAAGTATTTCTGTTTCTGGAACTAGACAATCTTTCTGGCTCTATGAGGGTCTAGTAGCAATGTGGTTTCTGGCATGTTAAGGCGGAACTAGAGAAGTCTCGGCGTTTTATTCCAGCAAGGCGAGAAATGACCACATACTCCGGCGGAAGGGTAAAGTTGTGCATACCACTGGCATCGCATTCCTGTTGGTCATTTGTAAATCTTTTGCGCTGTTTGCCTGACACCTCACGTCGGATGGAAAACAACTGGTAAGTGTTTCTTTTTCTGGAACTAGATGATGTTTCTGACCCTATAAGGGTCTGGTAGCGAGACTGTTGTTTCTGGCATGTTTTGGTGCAACTGGGGCGGTCTTGGCAATTACTCTAAAACTTATATAAACGATGCAAGACTGAACGCATACTTTAGGACAAGACTAAGCTGATCTATTCCGTGCCTATATAGGAATCTTGGTGAAATATATGTTGACTTTAGAATTTGCTGAACAACCCCATCCGAATGGGAGCTGACCCTTGGATGGAGTTAGACGTTTCCCATTGGATTTCATACTTCTACAACATAGGCATTTCCATAGGAGTCCACTAGTGATAGGTGGGGTAAACGTCTTGAAACATCTATCAAGCCTAGAATAGTATCATGAAACACGTAAGAGAAGTTTGGGTAAACTTCGTGAAACACTTAAGAATCCGAATGAACTTGTGAAACACCTACCTAGCCTTAAAGAAGTGGATAATCACGGAAGTCCTATGCCATTCAATATCTGACAAGGTATTGTTAGATCTAGATGTATATCGTCGGTTATCTCATTCAGGGAATATGGGCTTCCACAATCGTTTACTAGGATCATGAGAGGGACTTGTAGAGTCAAGAAACGCCTATATGGCCATTATGGGAGTCCATAAATACCGACGAGATTCCCCTCACTTGATTCACTATTACACCTCACACTTCTCTACTTTCCTGTAATAACAGCAATTCCCACAAGGCTTATAACATGCCCACCACAACCAATGCAATTAACCACTTCATAGACCTCATAAGCTGGCTCCACACAATCGTGGTGGAGCATAGGAGAAAAAATTCTTCCCGGTACTCCAACTGTAGGACCGAGGTTGAAGTGAAGATCAAGGCAAAAGGATGGCAGTGGAAGAAAGATGCCAGAAATGAGTAGGACGCATTCCTATTGGAATGTGTCGCACTGCATGATTTCCCCACCTCCGGCGCCTCCGTTCTCAGTCAGCCACAGACGGAGGATACCAAGCTCACCCACATGGCCCTGAACGAGCTTATGCTCGATTGTTTTAAGAATGTGAGGGAGTCAAGAGGCAAGAGGAAAAAGGCGGCTGCAAGAGAAGAGTTGGTAGCCGATGCTGGGACTGTTAGGGAAGAGCAGGAGAAGAGGACCGACACTCTGTGTCAGACTAGGCCCGCCGCACAAGGGGCCAAAGATGGGAATAGCAGTGCCGTTGTCCTGTAAATCCTAGACCTAGTTAATAAACAACACAACCCGGGTCAAGGGAAATGGGATTGGAACGCAAGGGGAACCAAGATGCTCCAGGTCCTCTACAAGCCCCGCCTCGAAGAGCTCCACCGCAAAGTCTCCGGTCACATTCCGGATGGCCGGAAGGTGAGGGATTTTATTGTGGCCTTGGAGCATGCCGGCGATAACAAGGGCGCCGGCAACCCTATCCCTGCCGATGTGACGCATATAAGAGCTGACGACGAACTAGATGCCTTCCTCTGCCTCACGGAGCCCATGCTAGTTAAGATCCTAGTGATCTTACATACTGGTGTACGGAGGGTAAATACCCGCCCTCCTACAGGAGCAAATAAGGAAACCTACTACTTCAAAGTAGGGAGGTTTGATGAGCTAGAGTACTATGTAGACATGCTAGAAGATTCGGACAAGGAAGTGGGGAAGAGGGCTGGTGGGAAGATGGGGATCCCAAGGAAGGACCACAAGTTTGAGGAGCTTTTGAAGACTGTGCGGCGTCGGGTCCCGCGCCAAAAGCAGCTCCTGGAGACCTGAGAGGATAAGCACAAGACTGCTTACCCTGAAGTAATCCATGAGAAGGACGATAGAGGAAAAGTCCATGTAAAATACTACAGGGAAGAGGATGGATTGTCTGGCAAGGAGGTCATCCTCTTCCACGAGGTAGTTGCAGACTACTTTGCGGATATAGTAGCAAGGATGGGGGCGGGTGGGGGCGAGACTGCTGCCCAAATACGCAGGGCTGCACTTAACAATATCAAGGGAGACCTGGATGACCCAACCTTACCCTATTCTGGGTTGGGTCTTCCGGAAACCTTGGCATTAAGGAAACGGACACAGCACGTAGGAGTGATAAATTTTTTTTTCCTTCTTTTATTATTATTATTGATGTTCATTAGACTTATAGTGCAGTTTTATTGTTATTTTTATAGATTTTTATTTGTTTATTTTTGTATGTAGAATTAAATCACAAGAGCAAGTTGCAATCCTAGACCATACCACGTGACATTGCTTCCTAATCCACTTCGCCCAGGAGAAAGACTACTGCTTTGGGTTAGTCTGCTTGTCGAGAACTATGTTAGTGTAAAGATTCCGACACAAAGGGTCGGAACCACGTTAGCAAAGGGATGCGGATCCCCACAAAAGGCTGCAAAGATCTATACAAAAATAACTAGACTAAACAAAAATGTCAATGCTACGCGAAGAGGGAGGCTAGTCAACGATGTACCCATGCAATACCTGATAGATAACTCGGACTGCAGGAGTCGGCATGACAGAAGGTGTGATACAATGTCTTGGCTTAGGCAGGCTACCTTTCAAGGAAGGATTGAGACTCAACGCCAAGGGCGGAGTGTGGGGGATGATTGTGGAATAATACAAATATAGATAAAAAGAGGATAAAGAACAGAATGCAGGATAATGCTTCTCAAACACGTCAGATTGGGGAACCTCCACGTCTACAATCCGACATCAGTATTTGCACAAAAGGAAGGCAAAAAAATACAAAGGTTAGTTGGTTGCCAACAGCGATGACCAATAATGAGAAATCCACCACTAAAACTCGAAAATTTTGGCAAGGCGGAAGACTATGCCAACGAGACAGAGACAGTTTCGAAGTTCACTATGCGATAGCATGTACCACAGGAGGAGCGGTTGGGAATCAGGTACCGGATATGGATAGCATATAAAGGGAGGAAGATGGGTACCGTTGGAGAGAGCTCTTATCTGTAGGAGGGTGTGAGTTAGTGGGAAGGAAGGGGCACAGCAACTGGATAATACATACTGGGCTGGATACCGTCTGTCGGATAGATTATACGCAAAGCTCCTGCACTCACAAGATGGCCTGCAGTTCCCATGCAAGAAAACAAGGAACCTAGAATATGGCCCCTTTGGCCTCTGGAAGTCGAAAGTGAACGACACAAGCAATGGAGAATACATCCCCAGTTTCATTCAGGAATGTGATTGAGTTAAATAATGAGGAGGTAAATCAATATTATTGGTAGATACTGTTTGTAGGTCTAACTTCCGATACAGGCCAACGGACAAGAGTGGGAATTTTAAGTGGAAGAGAGGGTTAGGAGAAAAGTTCT